>Ga0187883_10000002_pt1 | contig 250983 bp, 212 predicted proteins | sample June2016WEW_20_1_2_FD_132966 | JGI IMG/M metagenome (GOLD analysis project Ga0187883, IMG submission 132966) | Peatland microbial communities from SPRUCE experiment site at the Marcell Experimental Forest, Minnesota, USA - June2016WEW_20_10 | ecosystem: Environmental > Terrestrial > Soil >...
AAACGTTAGGTCCCTATCGGGACTGTCGCGGCGCGACGAGGGCTGCCTGTGGCAGGATCTTCTGCCGGGACAGTTTCGATAGGGTCGTTTGAAGTAAGTCGCTTTCGCGACGGACGCGGTGATCTACCTATGGGATTTGAATCGGCGCCGGTTGACTTTTGTGGGTATTGGATCGCCGAAGTGGGATGAAGCGTGCGGAGCGAACTCTGGTTTCGATGGAAGTGGGTTCCAGCGGCGGCATCGCAGACGCACATCGCGAGGGCCGTGGCCGCAGTCGGGGCGCACGGCGACTTTGCGTGCGAGAGCACAGCGGCGTGGAAGGTGGAGAACGACGCGGGGAGCGGTGAGTATCTCATGAGCTGTCATCGCTGCACCTCCGAGGCTCAGACGGGGTCATGCTTGGATGAAAGTGAAGCTGGCCGCGGGTCAGCCGTTCGATGACCAGCATGATGCCGGAGCAGGCTGGACAGCGCGGGCTGGGTGGCTCGGGTGGATCGATGCTGGCCGCCATGCCGAGCAACACGCGGCAACGTTCGAGCGCAGCACCACGTCTGCAGTTGGCGAAGAGACCGAAGTGTCGTATGCGCACCAGACCGCCGGGAAGAACGTGCAGCAGGAAGCGGCGCAGGAACTCGTGCGCGGAAACTGTCATGATCTTCTGCTTGCCGCCGTGAGCATAGTCTCGCCAGCGAAATGAGACGCTGCCGTTTTCAAAAGCCACCAGACGATGGTTGGAAATAGCCACGCGATGGGTGTAGCGGGCCAGGTAGTTGAGAACATGCTCGGCGCCGCCGAAGGGTGGCTTGGCGTAGACCACCCAGTCCTGTCGATGTAACTGCCTAAGGAAATCAGAGAAGCAGCCGGGCGAGGCCAGATGCTGTTGCGAGCCTTGGAACTGAAGCATGTCCTCGGCGGCGAGTTGCTTCAGTCCAGCGGCGAACTTGCCGCGGAAGACTCGGCTTAGTGCGCGGACAGGCAGGAAGAATCGGTTCGAGGAATGGATCCATCTCGATCCGTCGGGAACCAGGCCCCCGGCGGGAACGATGTAGTGGACGTGAGGATGATGCTCTAAGTTCTGTCCCCAGGTGTGGAGCACGCCAAGGAATCCGATATCGGCTCCGAGGTGCTTGGGATCGCGAGCCAGTTCGAGCATCGTCGCGGCGCTGGTGCGATAGAGCAGGTCGTAGAGCAATCGCTTGTTCTGAAGGGCAAGTGCGGAGAGCGAATGCGGCAGCGTGAAGACGACGTGGAAGTACGGCACGGGCAACAGCTCTGCCGAGCGCGCGGCCAGCCATTTTGCGCGCGCGTTCCCCTGGCACTTGGGGCAGTGCCGGTTGCGGCATGAGTTGAACGAGATGGCCTGATGGCCGCAGCGGACGCACCGATCGCGATGACCGCCCAATGCCGCGGTGCGGCAGCGGACGATGGCATCGAGCACCTTGCGATGCGGCCATGCAAGATGCGCCTGCTGCTGTTCCCGGAAACTGTTGCCCGTTCTACGGACGATGTCGGCCACCTCGAGGGTGGGCCGGTTCATCGCTTCATCCGTCTCCTGGAGCGTTTTACTTCGTCAGGCCGTGACACTTCGATGGCTTCGAGCGGGCTGGGAATCGCCTGCAGGTGGCGTCGTGACAGGTGCAGATAGACGGTCGAATGTTCGAGCTTGGAGTGTCCGAGAAGCACCTGGATGGTGCGCAGATCGGCGCCGGCTTCGAGCATATGCGTGGCGAAACTGTGCCTCAGCGTGTGGGGAGATACGTGCTTCTTGATCCCGGCCTGCATGGCTGCCTCAGCCATAGCCGCCCAGACAATCTTTTCCGTGATGGGCACATCAGCCCGCCAGTTGTTCACCATGCCTGGGAACAGGTAAGTCTTGGGCTTCATCCAGCGCCAGTACTCTCGCAGAGTCTCCAGCAGCTTGGGGGTGAGCAGAACATCGCGATCGCGGCTGCCCTTGCCTTGATGGACATGAATGACCATGCGTTCGCTATCGATGTCGGCGACCTTCAGATGACACAGCTCCGCCCGGCGCAGCCCGGTTGCATACAGCGTCATCAGCATGGTGCGGTGCATCAGGTTCCGAGCTGAATCAATCAGCCGGGTCACTTCTTCCGGACTAAGTACGGTCGGCAGCTTCCTGGGGCGCTTGGGAAAAGGGATCTCATCGAGCAGATAGGGGCGTCGAAGAGTCTTGACGAAGAGAAACCGCAGAGCCGCACATCGGCTCTGGATGGTGCCGGGCGACAACTTCCGATCGCGGAACAGATGCACCTGGTACTCACGAATGTGGCTTGGACCAAGGCGCTCAGGCGAGCGGTGGAAGTATTTAGAGAAATCCGTCACCGCGTGGATGTAGCAACGGACAGTGCTTGGGGAATAGTTGCGACGCTGGAGTTCATCCAGCATCAGCTGCCGAAGATGGGTCACTGTAAACCTCCTTGTGACCCAAGCCTTACACCGGCGACAATCCCCGGGGACGACCCATGCCGCAGCGTCCGTCGCGACAGCGACTTAGTTCAAACGCCGATACCGCCAGAAGAAGCCTCCTACGACGCGCTCTCCCCGACCCGCACAACCCCCTCCCGCTCAATTTCCCCCACAACCCACTGAAAACACTGCCAAAATTCTTTTCCCAAGTTTGCCGATCATTATGCCCGCTTGGCGCACAATGGTCCCATGATCGCCATCCAGAGATCGACGACCAGATCAGAACCACACCCGCGCGAGCTACTGGCTTTTGGCTACTGGCTACCGGCTAATGGCGTAACCCTCGTGGAATGACGTGTTTACAAAATGCGACTCTTTAGAATCAGGAACTTAGGGGGATCCCCCTACCATTAACCCCTTTGTCATGACGTACTTGGCTTCAAAGATAGGGGGGAGTCGGGGTGGCGCGCCAAAAAATAAACAGCCGCTGCGAAGCAGTCCACGGTCCACGAATCACGCTCCACGATCCACCGCTTTTCTGGTCACTGCCAAACACGAAGGCCGCCCGATTTCCTGGGCGGCCCTCCTGCTGTTTCCATCCGTGATGCCGGTTTCACTTCGTTGAATTGATCTGGTCCTCAACCTTGTAAAGAACCGTGTGGTCGATGGTGCATGCCTTGTCGATCTCTGAAAATGCATCGTCGGTTGTCATCTCGGAATGGACCTTCTTCCAGCGGGCGGTGAGGTTCGGTCCGAAGTAATTGAACATCGAGTCCCATGTGGAGAAGATGTCGACGGTGCTCACGAGGCTGGGGTCCTTGTCGCCGCGGGGCATGACCTGTATGTTCACGGCCCAGCCGTCCTGCGCGCCGTCTTTCACCCCTTGCTCGGCGACCGGCTGCCATAATCTTTTTTGCGCCGCGACGCACTCGTTCACGTCGGTTGCCTTCATCGAGTTGAAGATCAGGTAGTCGCCCTTTTTCGATCCGCCAACCAGCACCTGATACTGGGTGATGTTGTTGGAGACCAGTTCCGCGACTGCGGAGAGTCGATCGCGCCACTCCGGCAGTGTCGAAGTGACGCCGGCTTTTTGCAGGACGGCCGTCATCTCGTCGTCTCCAAGAGGCGCAGGCGGAAAGCCGGGATAGAAGGAGACGAGAACGTAGTCGCACCCCGCTTCGGTCCCTGCGGGGATGACGGTGCGCAGCGCAATAAAGCCCGAGACCCTTCCCGAGTCGATGTGGGCCTGTTCAACCTTGTGGTAGTCGCCGTTGAGAAGAGTGTGAAAGGCAGAGGTTTGCCCGGGCTTGACCCGGACACAGGAAATGCTGTGATATCCAACCGGCGCTTGTTGAGCAACAAGCGTTGCGGAGAGTGTCGCGGCCAGCGCCGCGCCCCAGAAGAAGTGACGTAAACCCATTGCAAGACCTCCTTGGTCTTTGGCGTTTAAAGTGTGGTTTCCGGCTCTACAAGAGAGGTGAACCTGGACGATGACCCGCAAGACGGGAAGCTCCAGCCAAGGTGGAGCAAAGAGAATTGTCTCTGGTGTTTGGCGGCCTCGATGCTTTGACGCCCCGGAGAAAAGCACAGACGGCGACCGGAGAAGTGACTCGCCGCAAGCTGTTCGCGTTGAAGGCCTGTTGGGGGATCAGGGGTTATCGCCGGCCCACTCTCGTCCGGCTCAGGTGCTGCCCAGCTGTGATACTCAAACGCGGATCTTAGCGCCGTCAAGGGAAATCGTTGGCAGCCAGCGCGGCCGCGTCAGCTCTTCAGCCAGTCCTTCACTTTCTGCGCCACCACATCGCGGCCCACGTCGCTGATCGCATTCGTCAGCGGAATTTGCTTGGGACAGACCTCGACGCAGTTCTGCGCAAAGCCGCACTCCTGGATGCCGCCGTCACCGGCCAGCGCGCGAAGCCGTTCCTCTTTGTAGACTTTTCCGGTCGGATGATTGTTGAACAGCTTCACCTGTGCGATGGTCGCCGCGCCGACAAATCCCGTCACGTCGTTGAATTGCGGGCAAACTTCCATGCAGCAGGTACAGGAGATGCAATTGGACAACGGATAGTTCGCTTCCTGCTCCTGCGGATAAACGCGAGGCCCCGAGCCGAGATCGTACGTGCCGTCCACCGGTACCCAGGCTTTCACGCGCATCAGGTTTTCGAAAAGAACTGACCGGTCGACCTGCAAATCGCGCACCAGAGGAAACTTTGTCAGCGGCTCAACCTTAATTGGCTGCTCCAAGTTGTCAACGAGTGCGGAGCACGCCATGCGCGCCTTGCCGTTGATGCGCATCGCGCACGAACCGCAAATCTCCTCGAGGCAATTCGAATCGTAGGTGATCGGAGTCGTCGGCTTGCCGTCGGCCGTCACGGGATTCCGCGCGATCTCCATCATCGCCGAAACGACATTCATCCCCGGCCGCCACTCCAGCTCAAACCGCTCCCACACCGCCGCCGCTTCAGGGCTGGCCTGGCGCTTGATTTCGAAAGTGACTGTCCTCGTCGCCATGATCCCTTTCAACTAACTCACTTTTCGCTCTCGCACGTCTCTCGTCCAAAAATCCGCTGCATGCAATGGCCGCGTCAGTAATGTCTCGGCCGCGGCTTGATGAACTGCGTATCAACATCTTCGTACTCAAACTTCGGTCCTCCCGCGCTTCCCGTGAAACTAGCCTTCGTGGTCTTCAGGAATCGCTCGTCGTTGCGCTCAGGAAAATCCGGTTTGTAGTGCGCGCCGCGCGACTCGTCGCGCAGCATCGCGCCCAGCGTAACCGTCCGCGAAATCTCCAGCATGTTCTTGAGTTGCCTCGCAAAGGCGAAGCTTGTGTTCGCCCACTGGCTTTTGTCGCTCAGGTTCACGCGCTTGTAGCGTTCGAGCAGCTCCACGACCTTGCCGTCGGCCTCTTTCAGGTCCTTGTTGTAGCGGATCACCGTCGCGTGCTCGGTCATGGTCTCGCCTAGCTCGCGCCACAGCTTGAAGGGATTTTCTCCGCCCTCGTTCTTAATCAACTTGCCGTTGATCTCCGTCTGCCGCGCCACTTCCGCCGCAGCTCCACCATCGCCTTCCACGGCGGGCACGCTCTTTGCATACTGCATCGCGTTCGGTCCCGCGCGAAATCCGCCGAAGATGCAGCTCACCAGCGAGTTCGCGCCCAGCCGGTTCGCGCCGTGATATTGGTACTCGCACTCGCCCGCGGCAAAGATGCCGGGAACATTGGTCATCTGGTTGAAGTCCACCCAAAGTCCGCCCATCGTGTAGTGCATGCCCGGGAAGATCTTCATCGGCTCTACGCAAGGATCCACGCCGACGAACTTCTCGTAGATTTCCAGAATTCCGCCGAGCTTGTAGTGCAGCGTCTCGCGATCGATGTGCGTCAGGTCGAGATACACCATCGGCTGGCCGTCGAGGCCGAGACCCATCTCAAATACCACTTTGTGAATCGCGCGCGTGGCCACGTCGCGCGGCACCAGGTTGCCGTACTTCGGATACCACTCCTCAAGGAAATAGAACCGCTCCGCCTCGGGAATCGCCTTGAACGCGCGCTTGTCGCCCGGCGTCCGCGGAACCCACACGCGCCCACCCTCGCCGCGCGCCGACTCCGACATCAGCCGCAGCTTGTCCTCGCCGGGAATGCATGTGGGATGCACCTGGATGAACTCGCCATTGGCGTAGTACGCGCCCTGTTGGAAGATGGCCGACTGCGCCGATCCCGTGCACACCACGGAGTTAGTGCTTTTGCCGAAGATGGCGCCAATACCACCCGTCGCTAGGATGATTGCATCGGCTGAGAACGCCTTCAGCTCCATGGAGCGCAGGTTCATGGCCACGATGCCGCGCGCGTTGCCCTTCCCGTCGATGATGGCGGAGAGAAACTCCCATCCCTCGAACTTATGTACCTTGCCCTCTGCCTCGTAGCGCCGCACCTGCTCGTCGAGCGCGTAGAGCAATTGTTGTCCCGTGGTCGCCCCGGCAAATGCGGTGCGATGGTAGAGCGTGCCACCGAAGCGCCGGAAGTCGAGCAATCCCTCGGGCGTGCGGTTGAACGGAACACCCATGCGGTCGAGCAGATCGATAATTGCCGGAGCCGCTTCGCACATAGCCTTCACCGGCGTCTGGTTGGCCAGGAAGTCGCCGCCGTAGATCGTGTCGTCAAAGTGTTGCGCGGTGGTGTCGCCCTCGCCCTTCAGGTTCTTTGCGGCGTTGATTCCACCCTGCGCGCAGACCGAGTGCGACCGCTTCACCGGCACGATGGAAAACAGGTCCACATTGCCGCCGGCCTCGGCGATCTTGATGACGGCCGCAAGCCCCGCCAGCCCTCCGCCAACCACGATGATCCTGGGTGCTGCCATTGACGCGTCCTTAGCTGACAGTGAACGGTTCGCAGTTCACAGTTCGTAATTCGTAGTTGATTGCTCCCGGACCGCCCAGCTGGTCAGGCTCCGCACGGAGCTGAATCGCCGCGAGCGGCACATTGTCGGGCGCATTCGGATACTTCGGCCCCACAAACGCCCAGATGCTGGCCAGTCCCATGCCTGCAAGGATCACGCCGAATGCAACACAGATGTAACCGAACCGGCGCCGCGCAGTTTCTCCCGGCGTAATGCCCCACTTGGCGGCGAACAGCCAAACGCCGTAGGCAAAATGCCAGCAGACGGCGATCATCGCAATCACATAAACCGCAAGAATCCACGGATTCGCAAGCTCGTGCTGAACCTTCGCGAACGCCATGCCCGGATTCTCGGGCAGGCTCGCGCCCATGAAGCGCTGCGTTGCCACGTGATAGCCGATGTAAGCAAATGCGATCAAGCCGGTGTAGCGCTGCGCCAAATACATCCAGTTCCCCGCCCAGGGGTAGTACACGATGTTCGATTTGCCGCGCAGCCAAATATAGACGCCGTAAATCCCGTGATACAGGATGGGCAGAAAGATGAAGACCCACTCCAGCACGCGCACCAGCGGCAGGCTATTCAGGAACTTCACCTGCTCTCCATAAGCGATCGGTCCCTTCAACGCTTCGAAGTTCGAGAGCAGGTGTTCAAGCAGAAACGCTCCGATGGGAACGATGCCCAGCAGCGAATGCAGCTTGTGCCAAATAAAACTTGTGCCCTTCCCCGCGCGCAACGGCTCAACGCCGCGGCGGACGCTATGCGCAGAGGGGGGCGCGGCGGGTTGAACGGTTGCCATGAAGAATCTGGCTCCTAAGAGGTGCGGACCGAGGCAGTCTTAGTCTTAGATTGAGGGACGGAAACTCGCTGTCTGGTTCACACGCATTATTCGAGGCTGACGTTGGGTCCGTCAAGGCGGCGTTCCACGCTTTAGCGTTTTGGACGAGAACGGCGGAAAGTCAATGCGGCAGCATTGCCAGCAGCGCCGCAATCGCCCGCCCTCGATGGCTGAGCGAAAGCTTCGTTTCGAGATCGATCTCCGCCATCGTCTTGCCCAGTTCCGGCAAGTAGAACAAAGGATCGTAACCGAATCCGCCCATGCCGCGCGGCGCATCCAGAATCGTCCCTTCCACTGCTCCATCGGCGACTTGGACCACCTCGCCGTCGCGCGCGGCAACCAAGGTGCAGTGGTAACGGGCCGTGCGCAACTCCGCCGGAAACGCCTCCATTTTCTGCAGCAGCAGAATATTGTTCCACACGTCGGTGTTGTCGTTGGCGTCAGGCGAGTCCACAAGGCCCGTATCCGCCGCGAATCGCGCCGAGCGCACGCCGGGCGCGCCACCGAGCGCGTCCACTTCCAGACCCGAATCGTCGGCGACCACCAACTCGCCGGGCGCGAAACGCGAATAGTAGACAGCCTTCGTCGCCGCATTCGCCAGGAACGTGTCGCCGTCTTCTTCCGGCGCCGCGATCTTCTCGATCTCGGGAAGTGGTTCGATGCTGACAGAATACGCCTGCGCGGCCGTGCGAAAGTCGCGCAGCTTGCCCGCGCTGGTGGTGGCGGCGTAAAGCCGAAGGACCATAGAGAGAGTGTAAAGTGGTGCGCCCGGAGATTCGTCGCTGTACAAGGTGCGCATGGAGCCGGTAGGCTTTGAAATTGCTCGCGGACGGCAAGCCCAAATCCCTCGCAGCGAACGAAAACGGAGAACAGATGCCGACAGTAATCCTGGCAGGAATCGGATGGCACATTATCGGAGCGGCCTGCGCTGCTTCGTTCTATGCGCCGATTGAGAAGGTGAGGAAGTGGTCCTGGGAGACAACCTGGGCCATAGCTGGATTCTTCTCGTGGATTCTCTTGCCAATCGGCGTGAGCTATCTTTTGCTGCCGAACTTCCACGGCTTCTACGCCTCGCTCGATCCGAGCCTCATGTTCAAAGTCGCCCTCTTCGGCGCCATGTGGGGGGTGGGCAATGTGAGTTACGGACTCACGATGCGCCATCTGGGAATGTCGCTCGGCATCGGCGTGGCCATCGGCGTCACGCTTATTGTCGGCACTTTGGTCCCGCCCCTGATGCACGGACAGGCCGCAATGCTGTTCTCCACGCGCAGCGGCCTGCTCACAGTGGCGGGCGTTCTTGTGGCCGTGATCGGCGTAGCCATCGTTTCCTATGCCGGCCATCAAAAAGAAGTCGAGCTTGGCGCCGGGGTGCAGGAGTTCAACGTCAAGCTCGGGCTCGCGCTCGCCGTCATGTGCGGGATTTTTTCGTCGGGCATGTCCTTCGCCATCGATGCGGCCAAGCCCATCGCAGCGGCGGCACAACACGTGGGCGTCAATTCGCTCTACGCAGCGCTGCCCAGTTACGTGCTCATCATGGGCGGCGGCGCGGTCATCAATATGAGCTACTGTTTTATCCGGCTGGGATTCAAAAAGGAGCTTTCGCTCCGCGCCGATCTTGCCCAGCCGCGCGCGACGCTCATCAAAAACGGTTCGTTGGCCGCGGCTGGCGGAATCATGTGGTACCTGCAGTTCTTTTTTTACGCCCGGGGTGCGGCCAACATTCCGCAGCGCCTCGGCTACGTGAACTGGATGCTGCATATGAGCATCTATGTGCTTTGCGGCGGACTCGTGGGCCTGGCGCTAGGCGAGTGGGCGGGTGTGCGCCGCAGGCCGATCCGCCTGCTGTGGGCGGGAATTCTCGTCATCATCGCTGCCGCGAACTTGGTAGGCCTCGGAATGGCGTCGTAGTTTCAGGCGGCCCGTTCAACGGGCCAACTCTGACGGCATTCAGGCGATCGTCGCCCCAAGGCAGTAGTTACCACGGGTGAACCGACCTGGAAATCATGCATTGTCAGCGACGATTGCCACCGTTAAACTAACCGCGATATCCGTTTTTTTGTTCCGCAAGTCGCCCGTCAAAACAAGAGGATGCTTGTTCATGTGGTATCGAGGATGCGGCTTTGTTCACGTCTTGGTGTTCGGCCGTCGCTGCACTTCCGTGAATTTCGGCCTTGCGCTGCTGGGCGGCGTCGTTGCGCTCTGGCTTGCTCTGCCAACGCCGGCATCGGCGCAGGACACCTTGCCCTCGAACGGCATTCTGGCAGCGCCCTTGGTTACAGCGACTGACCATCCGGCCAAGCTTCCTGGGGCGAGCGAAATCACCGTCGAAGGATTGGTCTCATACGGCAACTACAAAATCTTTGCTTCCGGCGAGAACTGCAAGCTGTACCTCGTTGGCATCGAGTACGATCGCCACACATGGGGCCACCTGCTGGGTTCGCGCGTGGATTACGTGGCTGAGTTCATGCCCATGGTTCTGCTGAACCAGCCGACGGAAATGGATATCTGGGGCAACACGGAGAGCGCGAGCCGAAAAACCGTCCCCGGTATCGACATCGCGCCCATCGGAATTCGCTGGCTATGGCGCGACGGCAAGGCCTTTAAGCCTTACTTGATGGCAAAGGGTGGCGCCCTCGTGTTTGCGCAAAAGCCGCTTTCATCGAAGACTACGTATGAGAACCTCAGCCTGCAATCGGCCTTGGGACTCGAAGTCCGTTTGAACGACCGATTCGATCTGCGCCTTGGCCTGTTCGGCGACTTTCATTTTTCTGACGGCTTCATCGTTCCCGTCAATCCCGGCCTCGATGTGATGAACGCCACCATGGGGCTCACCTATCATTTGCGCGGCAAAAGGCAAATCGCAGGGAATTGACGCCTGTGCCTTAGGGCAACGGCAGTTCGCGATCAAGGCCCGACTCCACGAGGTCGAGGCGCAGCTTTTCGATCGTCGAAAAAATCATGCCCCTCATCCCCAACGCTCCGGCGGTTTCAACATTCTCAACTTTATCGTCGAGAAACAGCGTCTCCTCGGGCTGCGTTCCTAGCCGCTCCAATGCATAGCGATAGATTGCCGGGTCCGGCTTGGCCACACCAAGCTGATAGCTCCAGACAAGCACATCGAAGCGCGAGAGCCAGTCGAGTTCGCGCACCATGTACTCATGCACGGAATCTCCCATGTTGGAGACGATGGCCGTCAGCAGGCCGCGCTGCTTGATCGCGAGTTGCCAGGCAAGCATTGCAGGGTCTCCGCGAGTCCACATCCGCGCGTCCCACAGATTCAGTTCTTCGATCGCTTGCTCGCTAAGCTTGAGCCTCGAATCGCGCACAATGTCATGCCAGAACTCAAGGCCGGTAAGTTTTCCCTCGTCGTAAGCGTGCCGATCCTTCCAATAAAAGCTGTCCAGGCGATCCGCCGAGAGCCCCGTGATGCGCTTGAGCTCGGCATACGCAACGTGATCCGGGGGCCCCGTCAGCACTCGTCCATAGTCGAAGATCACAACGCGCAGAGCCAACAGCACCTCGCCAAAGTCGCTTCCACGCCCCATGATTCCCATGCTTCCCCATGTATCGTTGCAAGAGGCGCTGCTTTCATTGTGCACGATTGAAACCCGCGGCCCAATGGATCATGTGCGGCGATCCCAAGAGTCGATTCCCATGCCCTTCTCGCAACGATCCAACTGGAACACGGAAGAGAGCGAACTGGCCTGCGCGCACCGCGAGCGCCTGGCGGCCGGTCTGCCCATCGCCGACCTGACTGCTTCGAATCCCACACGCTGCGGCTTTGTTTATCCAGCCTCCCTGCTCAGTGCGCTCACCGATCCGCGCGCGCTCCAATACGATCCTCAGCCCCGGGGCCTGCTCTCCGCTCGCGAGGCGGTCTGCGCCTACTACCGCACCCATACCGTAACCCTCACTCCCGAACAGATCGTCCTCACCACCAGCACCAGCGAGGCATACAGCTTTCTCTTCCGCATGCTTTGCGATCCCGGAGACGAGATTCTGATCCCGCAGCCCAGCTATCCGCTCTTTGACTTCCTCGCCACCCTCGACGACGTGCGCCTTCGTGCCGCGCCGCTGGTCTATGAGAACGGTTGGCAGATTGACTCCGGAGGCATTCGCCGCGCCATCACCCCGCGCACGCGGGCCATCGTCATCGTGCATCCGAACAACCCAACCGGCCACTGCACCAAACCATGGGAGGCCGAGCAGCTCGCCAAGCTCTGCCGCGAGTTCGGCCTCTCGCTTATCGTCGACGAGGTCTTTCTCGACTACAGCTTCGGCGCAAAGGCTGAGAGTCCCGGCGCTGAAGCCCCCAGTTTTGCCCGCGGCTCTGAATTCGCTCCCAGCCTCGAAGGCGTTCCCATCTACATGGTCAGCGGCCTCAGCAAGATTGCCGGGCTGCCACAGATGAAGGCGGCATGGATTGTCGCGACTGGTCCGGAGCGCGACGAGGCCCTTGACCGCCTCGAAGTCATTGCCGACACGTTCCTCTCCATGAACGCTCCTGTGCAGCTCGCGATGCCGGCGTGGCTCGAAGGCCGCGCGGCAATCCAAAACCAGATTCGCCAGCGCGCGGCCGCGAACTTGGCCGCGCTCGATCAAGCCGTCGGGACCGTCGAATCCATCCAGCGGCTGGCGGTCGAAGGCGGTTGGTACGCTGTGCTGCGGATTCCAGCCGTCGAACCCGACGAGCAGACGGTTCTGGCGCTGCTCGAGCGCGGAGTCTGGGTTCAACCAGGCTACTTTTTCGGGATGCCGGAAAGCGGCTGGCTCGTCCTGAGCCTGCTCGCGCCCCAGGTGGAATTCAGTAACGGAGTTGCCACTCTGATTAACTACTTGGGAACGAATCACGAACGTAACAAAAACGCCTGACCACGAGAACCATCTCTTGAACTAATCAATCTATCTAATTGAAATTGATTGCTTTACTTCTTTGTCTGTTTTCCTGCGACTTTTGCGGGTGTCCGACCTTTCTGCCGTGTCTACTCCGGGGTTTTGCCCGTCTGTAGAAACGGATTGGTCGCGCGCTCCTCGCCGATCGTCGTGCCGGGGCCATGGCCTGGGAGCACATGGGTCTCGTCGGGCAGGTTGAGCACCCGCGTGTGCAGCGAGGCCATGATCTGTTCGAAGTCGCCACCGGGCAGGTCGGTGCGGCCAATGCTTCCGGCAAAGAGCGTGTCCCCGGCGATGAGCAGATTGAGCGGAGCAAAGTGCAGGCAGATCGACCCCTGCGTGTGTCCCGGCGTGTGCAGCACCTGCGCGGGATAGTGCTCCAGGCCGACAAGCTGGCCGTCCTTCAACCCTTCGTCGGGCGGAGCCGTTTCCGGGGCCGCGCGCAGGCCCAGCCACGCCGCCTGCGTGTCCATCATTTCAATCTGTGGCAGGTCGTTTTCGTTCAGGTAAATCGGCGCGCCAGTCAGGCGCTTGAGTTTGAGCGCTCCGCCCACGTGGTCAATGTGGCCATGCGTCACCAGGATCTGCTTCAGCCGAAGTCCCTGGTCATTCAAACGCTTCGCGATCCGGCTCACGTCGTCACCGGGATCGATCACGATGGCCTCGCGCGTCTCCTCGTCACCCAGAATCGTGCAGTTGCAGGCCAGCGGACCGACGGGAAACGTCTCGAGGAGCATGGCTTCATTGTAGAAGCACTGTCTACTGTCCACCGTCCACTGATCCTGGCGGATCAGAGGCTCGCGGGTTTGCGGGGTGGCTCCGGGTGGCGCGGGGCGTTGACAGGGCAAGGCAGCGAGTCAACAGGTCGGCGAGTCAGTCCATCATAGAGCCGCCGCACGCTGGCAATAAGAACGGGTGCGTTGAAACCTCGTGAGGCGTATACTTCTGCGCAATTCCCAGGGAAATGAAAGTACCGGTCCAGGAGGAGCCCATGACAGCTTTCATGCGCACAGTTTTTTTGGCCGGTTTAATGATCGGCCTATCGGCCCCCTTTACGGCAGCACAAGACCAGGACGTGGAGGGAAGCAGCGATCACCCCTTAATTTCGCGATATCCCGGATCGTATATCGCGAAGTATCTGACCAAAGAGTTCGACGAGTTCGCCCTTCCGCTGGGTCCGGTGAATGTTGAGAACACGATCACCAAGAACCAGCCTTTGGAAGGGAAGATCACCCGCATAGTTTACGTGGCGCCCGCGGGACGCACGGTGCTGGAGGTCTTTCGGAACTATCAAGACGCGCTCAAGAAGGGCGGGTTTGAGACGCTCTTTACATGCGGCCCGCAAGGTTGCGGGAGCACGATCGCAAATGCGTACGCCAACAGCGGCGACAGCGCCGATTACTGGGGGCCCGAGCACGGAATTCACTACATTTCGGCGAAGCTGGCGCGGCAGGAGGGCGACGTTTATGTGAGCTTGTTGGTCGACGATCAGGGCCCGGATTCCCGAACCGATGCCGAGCTTTATGTCATCGAAGTAAAGCCCATGGAGTCGGATCTCATCACGGTGAATGCAGCGTCGCTGGCCAACGACATCAATCGAACCGGCCACGCTTCGGTTTATGGCATCTACTTCGACACCGGAAAGGCAGATGTCAAGCCTGAGTCCGACGCGACACTGAGCGAGATCGCCAAGCTGATTCAAGGCGATCCCACGCTGAAACTCTACGTCGTCGGGCACACCGACAACCAGGGCGCGCTCGACCTGAACATGGACCTTGCGCTCCGGCGCGCACAGGCGGTGCTCGCCGCGCTCACGACAAAGTACGCGGTGCCGGCCACACGGCTGAAGGCCTACGGCTGCGGCCCGTACTCTCCTGTGGCGTCGAATGACAGCGAGGACGGCCGCGCCAAGAACCGCCGCGTCGAGCTGGTAAAGCAGTAACGCATTGCAGCAACTGTCGGGCATGTGCGGGCCCGCTGCGGCAGTAGCCAAGCGCGGCATAAGGTGATTTTCATATCCGATGGCCTGGAAACTCAGGGCACGTTTTCGACTTCGTGGGCCTCGCGAGGCGCGGTGCCCGGCTCGGGATGGCAGGTCAGTGGGCGGCGGGGTTCGGCGCGTGGCGGAAAAGACAGGGATCAGGTGTCAGGCATCGGAAGAGCGGCTTTCTGCTGATCAAATGAGCTTGGCTCGTTTGGCGGTTCGTGCCTTGCTGGGCGGAGGGTCGAGGAGTTTGGGCCGCGAAGCATTCTCCTCAGGCAGCTTGTCATGCAGAACCGCGTTGAGCAGCGATTTGTGAACCCGGATGCCGCCGTCGTTGTAATCGATGTAGCCGAGCTTCCTGAAGCGATTCATAAAAAGGCTGACGCGCGATCGAGTTGTACCGATCATCTCCGCAAGAGTCGTCTGCGTTACCGATGGAATCTTTGCCTCTGGCTCACCCGGTTCGCCATATTCCGCCATCATTAAGAGCGTCCGCGCCAATCGTCTCTCGCTGGAGTTGAATAGCTGATCGATGAGGTCTGCCTGGGTTCTGATCCCGCGAATCACGATGAACTTCAGGAAGTAGGTGGAGAACTTATGTTCCTTCTGGAGAATGCGGAGTATTTCCGCCGTCGCGATCCTGAGTGCTTTACAACCGGTGATGGCTGAGGCCGTGACCGTTCGCAGCGTTTCCGCTCCGGCGATCGCCTCCTCGCCAAAAAAATCTCCGGGGGCGAGCAGCGTAACCGTCGCTTCTTTGCCGTTCTTGGAAGTGACGGTGAGCTTGGCTCGGCCAGTCTGAAGGTAAAACACAGAGTCGGCCGGGCTTCCCTGGGAAAAGATATTCTGGTTTGCCGTGTAACTGCCGATGCGTCGCCGCGGCCCTTCGGCCGCGAGAAAAGCAGCAGTATCAAAGGACTCCCGGTTTACCTTACCCATCGAGCAGCCTCTCCCTGGGTGCGTTCAGGCGCGAATCATCTTCATCGGCGCTGTGCGGGGGTTGGGGGGGCATCATTCCGTTCCAGAACGCGCAATCCTCGTCAGCGCAACGGTAGCACTGTAAACGGTAATTGTCTGTTCCATTTGGCACACTCGTTGGATTGATCGGACACGCCCCGAGAACTGGACATTGAGGGGCTGATCGAATGGCTGGATAGCGCTCGGCTATTGGGCAGCTCTCTTGATTCGCTGTGAGAAGCTACTGCCAATTCCCCATGAGCACAAAGGGCGCCCAGTAGTACGGATGCGTGAAGCCTGCAGGGACAGGCCGGGCGTTCTCAACGACATCGAAACCTCTTCCGCTGGCGCTGCTATTGCCATTGACCTTGCCCTGTAGCAGATCCAACTGCGCCTGGCGTAGCGCTTCCACCTTTGATACATTTCCGGCGCCGCTTGCCCAGCGCTTGTAGAAGTCGCTCATCAACTGGCCGGTGCTGGCATCGTTCACCGACCACAGCGACGAAATGACCGCTTTTGCGCCCTTGTACTGCGCGGTCATACCCAACCCGTCCACTTCACGGCCGTTGGCCGCATCGCCGCTCATTCCCGTCTGGCAGGCTGAGAGCGTGAGCAGGTCCGTGGAACTGAGATCGAGATTCTGGTCATCGTTGAAATCTTCTACCGTGAGGTGATAGTCCTGGTTGGCATCATCCTTGCCCGCGAGCAGCAGATAACTCTTGCTGTCGTCGCCCGGTTGAAAGACGAAGTGGCTGGCGATGTGCACGATCTTGTACTTGCCGTTCAACGCGTCTTCCATCGCTTTCTCGGTAAACTGCCCGTTGAGCAGGATCGTTCCCGGCAACACCCCTTGCGCACCTTGCACCTGCGGGTCCTTCACCACGTCATTCAACTCGCCCACCACGGCGGGGAGCGGAGGCAAATTGTTTTCGTACTGGCGTGAGATTCCCATCGCCAGAACGCTAAGTTTGCTCACATCGGGCTTTTGCGAAAGCATTCCAAAGCTGGCGGGCGTAATGGTCACTGTGCTGTATTTCTCCACGAGATAATTCTTTCCGTCGTAGAGCGCCGCCAGAGGCAGATAGCGCAAGACGCCGTCGAGCGACCACACCAGCGTCTCGGCGTGAGCCTGGTCCAGGTCCGCCTTTACCGGGCCGACGAGGATGTTATAGAGATCCTGCGCCAGCGGCCTGGGGTCGCTGGCCGGATCGTGCAGAGCCTGATCGAAAGCCGCTACCTTGCGGTTGAGGTCGGCCTCCGAGATGGCATACTCTCGCGCCACCGGAACCACCGACGAGGTAATCACAATGACTCGGTAGTGATCGCTCGTCACCATGGTGTAGAGAGCGACGGTTCCCGGCGACTCAGCAATCGCGTTCCTGAGCGCACGCACATCACCCTTGACCTCGGCCACCTGCTTTTTGGCATCGCTTTCGCTGCCGCCGAACACCACGAACAGGTGGTCGTAATAGTCGCTCAGGCCTTTGGAGGCCGCGTTTATCTGAGCCAACAACAGTTGGAATTGCTTTTCCTGATCGGGAGTGCGCGCGCTGATCTTCTTCAACTCATCCCATTGCTGGCCCAGCGAAACGATCTGCGCCGTGGACTTCTGGTAATCCTCCTCGGCCTGCTGCTCGGCCGGCGTCAGCGTCAGTGGGCTCAGCGTGTCGGCCGCCGCGCCGCGCGTGTAGTCGGAGTACTCCTGCTGCTTGAGCAGATCCAGCACCTGCTCCGCCTCCGGCAGACGATTTTGACTGATCAGAAGGTCAGCCAGATCGTGGTAGTAGACAGCGTTTGAGGCGACAAAACTCGTCTGGAGTTGTTTGTCCAGCCCCTGGATATTGCCACGCACTTTCTGGAGCAGATTCACGGCCTGCTTGCCAAAGTAGATGGCCTCAGCGGGGTGATCGCTCTTTTGATTCGATACGATGCTACCGAGAACCCACGCCTCGAGAATAGGGTCGCCGACCGCCGTTGCCAGCGGCAGCGCCTGGTTATAAAACTCCTGCGCGCTTTGCTTCTCGCCCAGATTCGAGTGGGCGAGGCCGATTCGGGTCAGCGTGCCAGCCTCGCCGCCGCGGTTGCCCACCTCGCGAAACATCGGCAGAGCCTGGTTGTAGTAATCCAGCGCCCTCTGCGGCTCGCTCTGCACGGAGTAGACAGCGCCGAGGTTCTCCAGCACTTGGGCTTCGACCCCGGGAGCGCCCACCGTGTGAACGATCGGCAGCGCCTGGTTGAAATAGTCCAGCGCCTTTTGCAGCTGGTTTATATCCCAATAAACGACACCGATGTTGCTCAGGGTGCGGACCTCTCCGAGGGGGTCGCTCGCCGCGGCAAAGATCGGCAACGCCTGGTTGTAGAAGTCGAGTGCTTTCTGTTTCTCCCCCAGAACGTCGTAAACGGCGCCAATGTTGCTCAGCGTGATGGCCTCGCCGGCGCGGTCGCCTATCGCGCGTTTGATCGGCAGCGACTGGTTGTAATAGTCCAGCGCCTTCTGCGGCTCTCCCAGGTCCTCATAGACATTGCCGATGTTGCTCAAGACGCGGGCCTCGCCGACGAGGTCGCTCACCGCGCGAAGAATCGGCAGCGCCTGGTTGTAGTAGCCCATCGCCTTCTGCTTCTCGCCAAGGTTCGAGTAAACATATCCGATATTGTTGAGAGCAGTGGCCTCGCCTTTGCGGTCACCCGATTGGCGAAAGAGGTCGAGTCCCTGGAGGTAGTAGTCCAGCCCTTTCTGCTTATCGCCGAGATCGTCGTAGGCAGCGCCGATGTTGGACAGCGAGCTGGCCTGGCCGTCGCGGTTGCCCGCCGTGCGAAAGATCGGCAGCGCCTGATTGTAGTAGTCCAGCGCCTTCTGCTTCTCACCTAGATTCGAGTAGACACCGCCGATGTTGTTCAACGTCTGCGCCTCGCCGACGCTGTTGGCAACCGCACGAAAAATCGGCAGCGCCTGATTGTAGTCGTCCAGCGCCTTCTGTTTCTCGCCCAGAATCGAGCAGACCTCGCCGATTTTGTTCAGCGCGCGCGCTTCGCCTGCACGGTCGCCCGCCGCGCGAAAGAGAGGCAGCGCCTGATTGTAGTCGTCCAGCGCGTTCTGCGGCTGGCCCATGGCGGAGTGAGTATTGCCGATGAAAGTCAGCGTGGCAGCCTCGCTTGCGCTATTGCCTAAGGTGTGAAAGATCGGGAGCGCCTGGTTGTAAGCGTCCAGCGCCTTCTGCCGATCGCCCAGAGCAGACTGACTATTGCCCAGCCCATTCAGCGTGAACGCCTCGCCAACGGGGTTGCCCGTTGCGCGAAAGATCGGCAGCGCCTGGTTGAAGTCGTCCAGCGCCTTCTGCGGCTCTCCCAGCGCGAAGTGAGTATTGCCCATGAAAACCAGCGTGTAGGCCTCGTCGGCACTGTCTCCTGTTGCGCGAAAGAGCGGGAGCGCCTGGTTGAAGGAATCCAGCGCCTTCTGCTTGTCGCCGAAGTTGAAGAGGAGATTGCCGATCTGGTTGAGCGTCGCGGCTTCGGTCTTCGCGTCGCCTTTGTCCTGCGCGGCCTTGAGATCGGCCTCGAGCTTATCGAGCTTTGCCTGCGTGTCAGGCGACAGGGTTGCGCCCGCAGCGGCATTTCCTGTTGGAGTCTGGCCACACATGCCAACTGAAATCAGCAGACAACCTGCCAGAACCAGACCAACGGCAGAGCATCCTGATAAAAATCGGGCACTCAACATAGTCAGACCTCGAAATGCGCGAGCGTGGGAGGCGGGGTGTCACTTAGTTTACAGCCGCAGACCCGATCGAAGCTCGGAAAACTGCGGGAGATGCGGCGGGAGGAATTCAGGTTCCATAACAGGGTTTCGGCGCCAGGCCGCAAGGACCGAGCGCCGTCATGGTGCGCGTGCCCCAGCACGCAAAATCGCGCTGAGAATTGTCCCGATGAGCCCGTTCCGACCCCGCAAGGCGGGTTAAGCGCACTGAGGCTCACCAAATGTGAAATTAAACGCGACCGTTTCGCTCGAAATGTGTAATTCCAAGCGAACCTCTGGCCTGTTTTGGGTTATTCTCTGGGCCACCACGCAGCTTTTTGGGAAAGGATCGTTGAACATTTCAGCGGTTTTGTTTAAGAATTCTTGACCAATTCGCAGGGCCCCGGTCGCATAAAACTGAACATTTCGCGTGAGTTGAGCTGTTCTTGCCGGGCCTCGGAAAAAGGCTGGTCCCGACCGAGTTTTAAGCGGAGATGCAAATTCGGCGCGTGCCCCAGAAGAGCACGCGCCGCGTTGGGACCGGGTTGCAGTTTAGCGGTGATCGCCGCCGTGGTCGCCGCCGCCGCGATAGCCGGGAAGGGCATGTTCGTTGCGCGCATCATGATCGCCGGGGCCTGCATGGCCGCGCCCGTCGCGCGCCTCGTTGCCGTGGAAGTGGTTGAAGGCCTCTTCGCCGCGGCCAGGCATCGGTCCTCTGTAGCCGTGGCGTGGATCGAAGCGGTTATCGACATGGCCGTAAAAGTGGGCGGGTCCGCGGAACCAGTGGCCGGCGCCGATAAACACTCCGCCCTGGAACCAATCGGGCCCGTAGTAGCCATAGGGCGAGCAGTTATAGGGAGCGTAGTCGTAGTAACCGTAGGGGCACACAGGCTCCACTCCGAAATTGATGGAGATTTGGGCAGGCGCTACGCGCGCGGAGCAAAACAGTGCGGCTGCAAGAGCTGCGAAAGCGATGGACTTAACCTTGGGCATTGATCTCTCCTTGATTGCTTTCTTGCGTGGGAGTTCGTTTCCGTTTGGATTGGTTTCAGTGGGATTCGGCGCGTGCCCGAAAAGAGCACGCGCCGAGTCGAGTCAGAATTGTTGCAGCTTAGCGGTGATCGCCGCCGCCGCCGTGTGATCCACCACCGCCATGTGATCCGCCACCGCCGCCACCGTGTGATCCGCCGCTGGGAGCTGCGTGCGAAGCCGGTGCGCGCGATGAAGTCTGGTGCGAAGCTGGCGCACGGGAAGGTGCGGCTTGACGTGGAGCACTGGTGCGCTGGATTGCCGCATGGCCTCCGCCAGACCGCGAGCCGCCGCCGCTGCGATAGGACGCGGGGCCGGGCCCGCCGTGATAATTGCCGCCACCCTCGCTCACAAAGCGATGGCCGCCCCAGCCGTGGCTATAGCCCCAGCCGCCCCAGGGTCCCATGCCCAGAAAGATACCGTTGTAGAAGTAGCCCGGCCCGTAATAGCCGTAAGGCGCGCAGGCGTAGGGTGAGTAGCCGTAGTAGCCATAGGCACAGTTTGGTGGAGGGCCACCGATGTCAATGACAAGTTGCGCCTGAGCCGCCGGCGCAAGCGCCAGGCTGGCCAACAGTGCTGTCGTACCGAGTAGAAACTTGATTCCACGCATATGAGACCCCCCTTTGAGGTGTCTGCGGTTTCCTGGTTAAGGTGGGATGCTTTGGCGCCGTGAAGACAAACCCGGCAACAGCAGCCTACATAAGGGGTTTCCCGTTGCTTAATAGGGACGTCACTCGTTTGCCCTTACAACCCTGAATCTAGTCGCGGGCGACGCAGGTGTCTGAGCAATCGGGATCACATAGAGTGAAGGATTGCCGCAGAGCGGCGATGACGGGCTCCGCGGCTTCAGAGGCTGCTGGGCGCCAGAATTGACTGACGCGAGACTCCGACCGCCTTATAAAGCCGAACGGCGTCCGGAGATCAGGTTGATGACCAGGATAATCAAGGCGATTACCAGCAAAATGTGGATGAGGCCGCCGGCGATGTGAAAGGTGAAGCCGAGAAGCCACAAGACCAGGAGGATTACGAAAATTGCCCAAAGCATATTCAACAACCTCTCTCGATTGCGGACGCCTGAGACGGGAAACCCGGCCCAGGCGCAAGCAACGGTTTACAAGCGACGACTAGTTGGATGCAATCGCCTGAGCTTTGGCGTCTCTCACGGCTTCGACAAATCGGTCGGCCGAATGAGGGGTTGCCACATCGCCGCGCAGAACGCTGTGTGTGGAGACGTCAAGCCCGTAGAGGGCATCCATGGAATCGTTATCGCGGCGAACATCGGCCCCGGTCAATGTGAGTCCGGCAAACAGGCCTTTGGCGCGCGAGTAGGTGAGGATTTCAGTGTTCAGCTTCCAGTCGGTATCGGCGGTGGCATGGCGGCCAACCGGGCCGGCTGCCGCGGAAGCATCAGCTCCGAGCTGGAACTTGGCGTCTTCCAGGCGTTGCATTCCTCTGTCGCCCTGGAAGATCATGATCAGATCCACACCTTCGACGCCGATCTGCAATCCCCAGCTTCCGCCGGTGATGACAAAGAACGCCGGTGCGCTCCATCCGTCCGCGGTGCGGCAGGTGACGACGCCCTTGCCGTTCTCCGCGCCGAACACCAGGCCACCCTTGATCATGTGCGGCACAACGGCGATGCACTTGGCGTGCTCCAGCACCTCTTGCGGAACACCATGATCCGGCGCAGCCATAATCTGGTGCAGCACCAACGTCGCATTCTCGAGCCGGTTCTGAACATCTTCGCGAGTCTCCGCTGCGGCAGCAGATGCCACACCCAGACCGAACAATGCCACGAACGTAATGAATTTCTTCATAGAACACACCTTTTCTACCTATGCGCAGCGTCACTCTCATATTGCGCACTGTGGCGCACAAGGTATCCCCACTTTAGAGGTGTTGAAGGGCAACGTCTGAGCAATAGGGCTCTTTCGATGGATAGCGGCCGATCAATGCCGAGGTCGCGGTCAACGAGATGGACAGCACAGTTTCGCGCGTTCATGCATCGGCAGTCCACGAACCCCTCCGCAGAGTTTTTGGCGCCTGCGATGGCGAGCTCTCCGAGCAAAAAGCCCGCCGTGAGCCTTGAAAATTATCGAGAAAAGTGAGCAGAATTGAACAGATTCGCTCCGGCTTGGGGGCGCAGCCTTGTGCTAGAGTTCCGCCGGGGCTGTAAACAGGGCGTCGTGCTGCGGATGTTCTTCTGAATGAGCAGTTTGCCAATTAAGAGGTCGCCCTGTTGCTGTTGTTTAAGCCGGGCTGGCCGCGAAATGGGGTACACATCGGACGTCCATGCGGTTGCGTTCTCCCGCAAAACATCGGCGCTATCGCCGCATCTGAAAGGAGGCTTGCCGGATGGTTGAGCTCGATAAACCGCCATTTGATGCCGCAGGTTTTCTGATGAGCGCCGGGCTGGGGCGAACTGTTGTCCAACTGAAGCCGAAGGAGAATTTTTATTCGCAGGGAGACGCGGCCGATTCCGTTTTCTATCTTCAAACGGGCTCGGCGAAGATCACGGTTGTGTCACAGGCCGGCAAAGAAGCCACGATCGCGATGCTCTCCGCAGGCGAGTTTGTGGGAGAGAGCGCGCTGGCCGCGATTCCTGGGCTGCGATTGTCCGCGGCCACCGCGACGACCGCATGCACGGCGCTGAAGATAAGCCGAGAAGAGATGATCCGCGTCATGCACGAGGAGCGAGACTTCTCCGACCTTTTTTTGAAGTTTCTGCTGACCCGCAGCTTGCGCACCCAGGCCGATCTTGTCGATCAGCTCTTCAACTCCAGTGAAAAGCGCCTGGCCAGGATTCTCCTGCTGATGGCCGAGTTTGGAAAGCCGGGCGATCCGGAGCCGATGATTCCCAAGATTTCACAAGAAACCCTGGCGGAGATGATTGGCACCACCCGGTCCCGTGTCAGCTTTTTCATGAACCGCTTTCGCAAGCTCGGTTTTATCAGCTACGACGGCCGCATCCAGGTGCATCGGTCGCTCCTGAATGTAGTTCTGCTGGATTAAGCGCGACGAGCGCGCCGGCAGGCTGGTTCCAGCGCGGTCCACGGGTGGTCGATGAGCCAATCCGGCCGTCATCCCTCAGCTTTCAAGTTTCAGCCGCCGGGTTCCTCACTACCCCTCCGCATCCGCGTGTTCCCAAGGAGTAAACAAGTGGCGAAAAGATTGTTGCGGTTCGCTTTTTATTCGCTATAATGCGCGCATGGCCGTTACGCGAAGACAGAAGGAAGTTCTGGATTTTCTGGAGGCGTTTGTAAGCCGGAATGGCTATTCGCCTTCGTTTGAAGAGATTGCGCGCGGCATGAGCCTGAAGAGCCTGGCCACCGTCCACAAGCACATTACCAACCTGGAGAAGAAGGGCATGCTGGATCGGGTGCACAACCGCAGCCGGTCCATTGACGTCCTGCCGCCGGGAACCCGGACAAGATCGAGCCTAAAGCTGCCGCTGGCGGGGCGGATCGCGGCGGGCACGCCGGTGGAGGCGATGGAAAGCCCGGAGACGATTTCGCTTGCTGATGTTGTGGGCAACCGCGATGTGTTTGCGTTGGAGGTACGGGGCGACTCCATGCGCGACGAGCACATTATCAATGGCGACTACGTGCTGGTGGAGCGAACCAAGACGGCGCGGAATGGGGAGATCGTGGTGGCGCTGGTGCACGGGGCGGAGACCACGCTGAAGCGGTTCTACCCGGAAGGGAATGTGGTTCGCCTGCAGCCGGCGAACCTGGAGATGGAACCGATTTATGTTCCCGCGGCGCAAGTGGCGATCCAGGGGCGCGTGCTGGGAGTGCTGAGGAAGTACCGGTAGAGCAGTGGTTAGCGGTTAGTTGGCGCGCGATTATGCGAAATCGTGCCGAATGTCAGTTGGATGCTCCTTTGTTGCGTTGGTTGAAGACCACACCAAACGCGGCGCCAAGGGCCAGCCCGCAGGCCATACCGATCACGATGTTATGGATCGCCACTCCAATTGCGGCCCCAATAGCGAGTCCTACGCCAACTCCGATGCCCATGTGGTTCTTCACGTGATCGAGTCCTCCCGAACATTTTAGATCACTTGCTCCGCGAGGCGGCGGGCGCGCCAGAGAGCCCCGTTGAGGGCGACGGTTTCAGTGGCTTCGACTGACATAGCTGGTTCGGCGGCGTGAAGGCCCGCAAAGAACACTTCGCGGACGATGGGCATTTTTCCAATGACGCTGCCGGTCCAGGCGACGGGAACTTCGGTTTCGATTCCGTGCTTGCGCCGAATCTTCGATCGCACCAATAGAACATTCGCGACGAGATCTGCGGCGGCCTGGCGGAGAACGCCGATGGCGACTGGGTCGCCCGATTCGGCAAGTTCGTTGATGGCGGGGGCAAGCGCAGCGAAATCGGGCGCGGGCGTGCCGTCACCGACGTTGATGAGCTGATCGAGTGTGCGAGTACCCCAAGTCTCGCCAACCTTTTTCAAAATTTGCGTGGGCTCTTCGCGATCGTAGGCGTTGAGCGCGCGGCGAAGGGCGTGAAGGCCAATCCAGTATCCAGAGCCTTCGTCGCCGAGTCGCGAGCTCCAGCCGCCGGCGGACTCAAGAGCGCCGTTGGGCGCGCGACCGATGGTGTTGGTTCCGGTGCCTGCGATCTGCAGGATGCCGGGCCCACCGCGAAAGGCGGCGTCGAGGGCGATGATGTGATCGCCGACCACCTCGGATCGGGCGATTGAGAAATCTTTGAAGACCGCAGTAATCCACTCAGTGATGCCAGGCATGGTGGCGCTGGCCACGCCGCATGAGGCTGCGAGGACGGAGGTGACGCCGGCCTGCGCGTAGACGTTTTTGAGCACGGCGCGCAGGTTGGCTTCGGCAGCTTCGGCGCCAACGCGCAGGCGCTTGATGGAGCCGCTCTCAGCAAAGGCGAGAGCGCGATCGCCGTCAGTGATGGAAGCGCGTGTGTGCGTGCCGCCGCCGTCGATGCCGAGAACTGCGTTCATTGCAGTCGTTCCGTCATTTCGATTCAGGCGCGCTTTCCGCCGCTACACCGTGATCGCGCAACGTACCCGAAAGAATGTTCAGGCTGCCGTCTGACTTGGGCGGGTGAAGGCCGAGCATGTGAGCGAGCCATGGATAGAGATTGACGTTTTCAAAAGGGGCGACAGTCTTTCCGGCAATGAGATCAGGGCCGGCGGCGACGAAGATCGCCTTCATCTCCGGAATGAGATGCGGATCGAAGCCGTGCATGCCGATGGTGGGCGGATGAGACGGCGCACCCGCAGCGGGAGCGTGAGCGCGAATGGCATAAGGACCGGTCGCGATGACAACGGGGTCGCCCTCGCGCGGATTCTGATTAAAGTTGAGATCGGCGGGGACGTTTTTGAGTCGATAGACGACGAACTGCGAGGAAGCGCGCTTGAGCTGGTTGTAAACGCGGACGCGATCGTCTTCGGTTTTGCCGTAGAGGAGAGGGCCAACGGCGTCGAAGCCGGTGAGGTCGGCGAATTGATCGAGGTCGATCCAATCACCCTGGGACTTGATCATGCCGTGATCGCTGACGATAACCAGATCGATCGGCAGCCCGGTACGTTTGAGTGCGGATTCAAGCTTGCCGACAATTGCATCCATCTTGAGCGCGGCAGTGCGGGTTTCAGGTGCGTCGGGACCGAATTCGTGGCCCGAGTGGTCGGGCTCGGAGAAGTAGATCGTGATCAAGTGCGGACGATCTGCGGCGGGCAGCCGGAGCAGGGCGACAGTGTCGTCAATGCGCGCCTGTTGAGACTCGAGGGTGGGTTCGCCGCTGTCGTAATGCGCATACCACGAGGGCTGAAAACCGGCGATCTTAGCTTCGCAGGCGACCCAGAGAAGGCACGCCGTGCGCATTCCCTTGCTCTCGGCGAGGCTCCAAAGGGGAACGCCGCTGTACCAGGAACCGTCGGAAGTGATCTTCGAATCGGGATAGGAATAGCGCGCACCGGTCGCGGGATCAAGGAAATTGTTGGCGACGATTCCAGTGTGCTCAGGATAAAGACCAGTGACGATCGTGAAGTGATTGGGGAATGTGAGCGAGGGATAGCTGGGCATCATTCCGTCGGGAGCCATAACGCCGCGTTTGCCGAGCGCGAGAAGATGTGTGGCATTGTCGCGCTTCGCGTAGTCCCAGCGGAAGCCGTCGAGCGAAACCAGGACAACATAGTGCTGGTGCTGGGCCCAGTCTGAGTTGGCGCCGTTGTCGATGTGCGTAAGAGGCAGCGCGGGATTGAAGCCGCTTCCCTGCCCCGCTGAAACGCGGGGAGCAAGAGCCAGTCCGAGAGTAATCGAAAAAACGGTAAGCAGGCGCGCGAGGGAGCGATGGCGCATCGAGAGTACCCCGAATCAGGTTATCGCATGGGAGTGCACCGAGGTCAGATGGCCCGCGATCAGCCCGCGCGGTGTGCGGAGGAGGACCAGCACGACAGGTGGAGATGGGTCTTGACGATACACGGTTTTAACCGAATATGCGCGCCCAGGCGGTCCAAACCAGACCCACGGCAAGGATAGAAAGTTTCTTCCACAGAGGCACGGAGGCGCGGCGGGTGAAGACGTCGAATTTCGCGCCCTCGATACGCTTCAACAGCGAGTGATAGATGGAGACCAGAACCCAGAGAGCGGGACGGCTGGCTGGATCGATCAGGGGGAGGAGAAAGCGCGTGCGGCCGTAATAGTGTTCGGCAAGGCGCGCAATGGCTGCGAATAGTTCGCGCTCGGCGGGCGTGGGCGGCGCAGACGGCGGGTGATGAAGCAGCGCATCGAGCGAAACGCCGTGCTGCTTGAGATTCTTGAGGGGCAGATAAACGCGATTGCGGGCGGCGTCTTCGGCAACGTCGCGGAGAATGTTGGTGAGTTGGAAGGCAATTCCGGTTTCTTCAGCAAGTATTTCCGCGCGCAGGTCTTTGTAGCCGAAGATCCGAATACATACCAGGCCGACAACCGACGCGACGAGGTAGCAGTAGCGGTAAAGATCGGCAAAGGTTTCGTAGGTCTCGGGCGCTCCGGCGGAGGAATGATCAAGATCGAGAGTGACGCCGGCGACGAGCTCGTCGAGCAGCGAGAGCGGAATGGAGAAGCGGCTGGTTGCGTCGCGCACAGCGAGGAAAACGGGATCGATGGTTGCCGCGCCGTTCGAAGCAAGGCGCCAGGCAGCGAGCCAGGTATCCAAACGCCGCCGGCGCTCGTCGCGCGGGATGGATTCGTCGTCGGAGAGATCGTCGGCCTGGCGCATGAAAGCATAGATGGCACAGATGGCGTTACGGCGGTGGAGCGGGAGTGCGACGAAGGCGTAATAGAAGTTCTTAGCTTGACGCTTGGCGATTCCGCGGCATACCGCATAGGCGCCGGCCAGGGCGGGATCGTTCGATTGAACTTTCGGCGTCAAGCTTTCTTTCCTGCCGATGGACCACCGAGGCGTAAAAACGGCATCGTCTTACATGCGAGCGCGCGAGCAGTGAGCGAGATCTTGGTGAGTTTGGAGATGGCCGGCCGCGCGCTGAGCACATCGTACTTGCGGCGCTCGATGGCGCGCAGAATCTCAAGACCGCCGCGGCTGAAGAGATCGAGGTCGAGGGCGAGATCGCGGTTGACTCTGCCGATGAGCGGCAAGCCTTGAAGAAAAAGCGCACGCGCGAAATCGACTTCGTGATGGAGCAGCGCGCGAAACTCCGAGGTGGCGACGCCGCCGGCGATGGTTTCGTCGGTGACGTCGAATCGGCGCATGTCGTCCTGCGGAATATAGACGCGGTCTTTGGCAAAATCGACGCGAACGTCCTGCCAGAAGTTGGCGAGTTGCAGCGCAGAGCAAGTTGCGTCGGAGAGGCGGAAGTTTTCGTCATTTACTTCGCCGCAAGCATAGAGCACCAGACGGCCTACGGGATTGGCGGAGTAGCGGCAGTAGCCGAGCACTTCGTCCATGCTGGCGTAGCGAGTGACGGCCTGGTCCTGCCGAAAGGCCACGAGCAGGTCGGCGAACGGCTCTTTTGGAATGGAGCAGGCGCGGATGGTTTCGGCGAGTGCGACAAAGACTGGATGGCGCGCGCGGCCTTCATAGCAGGCGTCGAGTTCCCTGCCCCACAGATCGAGAAGTGCCAGGGCCGCGGATTTGTCGGGGACTTCGTCGCCGAGATCGTCGGAGATGCGGCAATAGGCATAGATGGAATGGAAATGCGGCTGGAGCCGTGCGGGCAGAAACCAAGTGACGACGTGAAAGTTCTCATAATGCGTCTCGGCCAAGTGACGGCAGTAGTCGCGGGCTTGATCGAGCGTGGGCGCAACGTCAGGGATGCGATAGGCCGGCGGAAGCGCACTCCACCCACGTGCGATGAGTTCGTCGGACGAAGGCTGGGCGGCGGTGACGGTCATGGAGTTTCGGCCTTGTCGATATTATTTCACTGCCGCGCTCGCAAGTGACCGCTCCCTTAGGGTATAGACAGCGAATATCAGCCAGATCGACCTACTTCGCCATACGGGCTATACTCATAGCCGACCAGAAACGCCAGGATGGATGGGGGGGCTCTCATGAACCGACTCGTGCTTTTCGCAGTCCTTTTGTCCCAGAGCAGCCTGATCTTCTGCCAATCGACCGCGACTCCGCCAGGAGGCCCGCAAGTTCCAGGCAAGGTATCAATGGGCCAGTGGCCGTTCAGTTTCAGCAATGTTAAGCCGGGGCAGACTGCAACGAGGCCCACGTTCAGAAGTTTCGATTGCCATGACTCGAACATCACTCAGAATCAGGCGAATCCGCCCGCTGACTTGGACCACCTCTTTGACACGTCCTGTACGGATGTGAAATCGCAAGTCGAGTTCCTTGCGCGCAATGAGAGTTCTTTTTCTCGGTCTCCGCTTGTTGTCGGGCCGCATCCGAACGGCGAGCCAATTCCAACACAATTGCCAAACGCGAAAGGCGAGCGGATTCCGACGCAGTGGCCATATCTAAAGCTGCTGCCAATCGACGGAATCTCTCCGGATGTAGTTCCCGTTCACCGCAGGGCAAGATAATCGTGCCGCAATCGTCGACGGTCGTAGAAGCGGGTGCTGACCGGATTCGCTACAGCTTCACGGCACGATTGCGGTCTTGATTTCAGTCGAGCGGTTCATCAGCTTTTCAAAGACGCGATTGAGCTCGTACAGGTGAGCTCGGCCGGTGATGAATGCGCCAGCCTGGAAGCGACCGCTGGAGATGAGCTGGAGAGCTTTGCGGCAGATCGCGGGCGTGTGATGGAAGGTGGCTCGCAGAGTGATGTCGCTATAGTGAATGCGGTTGGTATCGAGAGTGACTTGCGTGTTGGCCGCGCAACCTCCGAAGAAATTGACCGTGCCTCCCTTGCGCACCAGCTCGACCGCTTCCTGCCAGGTTTCGGGCGTGCCGACCGCCTCAATGGCGATGTCGACGCCGCGATCCTTGGGAGTGAGGGCGCGCGTATCGCGGATGGCCTTGCGCACGGTGGCGGCCTGCACTACGTGCGTGGCACCGAGCTGGCGTGCCGCTTCAACCTGGCCATCGTGCTTGACGATGGCAATGGTTTCAAAACCGGCCAGCGCTGCGACGTGAAGAATCATAAGGCCGAGCGGACCGCCGCCAATGATGGCGACGATATCGCCTTTGCGGGGATGGGAGTCCTCGAAACCGTGGACAGCGCAGGCCAGGGGCTCAGTGAGCGCTGCGTGCTCGAGAGCGACATTCTCAGGAATGACGAGCGTGTTTTTCGCGACGACGCGGGCGGGAATCTTGATGAACTCGGCGTAGGCGCCGTTGTTGAAGAGCAGATCGTCGCAAAGATTCTCCTGGCCGCGCAAACAGAAGAAGCACTGGCCACATGGAGCGGAGTTGAGGGCGACGACGCGATCGCCGGGAGAGAAATTGGTGACGCCCTCGCCGGATTCGACGACGGTTCCAGCCTGTTCGTGACCGAAGAGCGCGGGTGGAACAATCATGCGCGCGTGATAGCCGCGGCGAAAGACCTTGAGATCGGTGCCGCAGGTGAGCGCTGCGCCGACGCGAACCACGAGCTCGCCGGCGGCGGCCTTGGGAATGGGAACCTGCTCGATGCGCACATCTTCACGGCCATGCAGGACGGCGGCGCGCATGGTAACGCGCCCTGAGAGGAACGCACTCTCTACTGTTTTGCGGCCATGGTGAACAACAGTTTCAACCGTCTTGCGGCCCACAACGACAGCCGATTCGACGGTATCAAGACCGGCCTCGACGACCGTCTCGACTGTATTCAAGCCGCCCTCGACGACGTCCTCGACTTTCTTGCGGCCTCCCTGAACAACATTCTTGACGGTCTTGCGGCCACGGAGGATCGCGTCTTTCACCGTGCTGGCCATCAGCTCCTCGATTTCCCTTACTCTGCCCCGGCCCCCGGCACAGGCTCCATCATAATCTTCATTGAGCCGGGCTGGGGGTGGGAGGCGATTTCAATGGCCGCGGCCGCATCTTCAAACGGGAAGCGGTGCGAGATCAACTGGGTGAGGTCGAAGCCGTTGCGGTACCCGCCGAAGACCAGGCTCGTGACCTCGTCCAGAATCGGGAACGAGGAGGAGTATGAGCCGAGGAGGGTCTTTTCGTCCACACAGACCGCGGCGGGATCGAACGTGGCTTCGCTGTGCTGGGTCTGCGCGAACAGCATGACCTTGCCGCCGGGGCGAACCGCGTCCATGGCGGTGCGGATGAGTGCATTGCCGCCAACGGCCACGATGACTGCGTCCGCGCCGCGGCCGTCCGTTTCGGCAAAGACGCGCTCAACGACGTTTTCCGTTCCGGCGTGGATGGGATTGGTGAGCCCGAAACGAGCGGCAATAGTGTGGCGCTCGGCAAAAAGGTCGGAAGTGAGCACGCGCGCGCCGATCTTTTTGGAAAGAGCCGCGTGCATGAGGCCGATGGGGCCCTGGCCGATGACGAGGACTGTGTCGTCGGGCGCGAGATTCAGCAGCTTGACGCCTTTGAGCACGGTATTCAGCGGCTCGACAAAGGCCGCCTGCTCGAAAGGCACGCCGTCGGGGATCGCGACCACGCCGCCATAATTGACGACAAAGTCCATGACACGGACGTACTCGGCAAAGCCGCCGCCCGAGGGCTCGAAGCCCGCGGTGGCGCCTGTCTTCTTGTAGAGCGGACACTGCGCAGGGGTGTTCTTGCGGCAGTAGTAGCACTCGCCGCAGGGAACGTGGTGGAAGCTCATGACGCGATCGCCGACGGCGAACTTGGTGACGCCAGCTCCGACTGCGGCGACGACACCAGCCATCTCGTGGCCGAAGATACGGGGCGCCGAGTGCGAGCCCATGTGAATTTTCTTGAGATCCGTGCCACAGACGCCACAAGTGGCAATCTTGATGAGCAGTTCGCCAGGGCCGATGCGCGGGACGGGGACGGTCTCCAGGCGCATGTCATTGATGCCGCGGTAGACGACGGCGCGCATCGTGGCGGGAATCGTTGTATCGATTCGCAGTCTGGGAGTGGAGATTTGGGTAGCCATCTATTCTTCGATGTGACCTCGTTCGTCGAGAAAATCGATCAGCAACTCCGCGATGCTCTGGGAAGCCTTTTTACTATTTTCGCCCATTCGGATGAGCGAGGGCCAGTACCAAGGCCGGAAGAGGGAAAAAAGAGTAAACCGCATGAGTTGGAACTGGCCAGAGGGCGAGAGAAAACGGTTGAAGTCGGGAAGGCGGTCGGTTAGGCCATCGCTCACGCCCTTGATGCAATAGAACGGGATGCTGCGCATGGCGGCGAGGCGGGCGACGGCGGCGGCTTCCATATCGACGAGGGCGGCGTTGTAGGCGGACGTGAGGCGGCGCTTTTCCGTATAAGGGGCCACCTTAGGGCTGGTGGCGAGCCAGAGTTTTCCCGCGCCCGCGTCACAGTCGAATCGCTCGCCGGTGCGAACGTCGATGACTCCGGCGACATTGTGCGCTGTGCCAGGAGCGATTTCGGCGCGAAGCGCGCCGGCCCAGCCGATGGAGAAGACCAGATCGATCGGACCGCCAGCTTCAATAGCGGCGAAGGCGCGCGTAGCTGCGGATTGTCCGGCGCCCGCGCAGGCGGCGATCCATTCTTCTTCTTCGGTGCGCTGCCCCCAAAAACGCGTGCCGTCGCGGGTCGAGTGGGGCCAGTTGCGGACGAGCGACTTGAGCTCGCCGGGAAAGGCGGCGATGATGGCGACTCGAGTCATGATTGAACTTGGGCGCGAGCCTGCGCTGCGCTGGCCTGCGCGTAGCCGTTTGCGCGGAACCAGTCGATGGCGGCACGCATGGCAGGATAGACCGGCACGACGCGGAAGTCGAGTTCCTGTTGTGCACGGGCGGAGGAGGCGTACATCTTCTTGCGGCCCATGCGAACCTCTTCGAGCGTAGCGCGGGGTTCTTTGCCGCGGATGCGGCCGGTGATCCACTCCTCGAAGAAGGCATACGTCGCGGCGACGGCGAAGGGAATCTTGACGGTGGGCGAGGGGATGCCGGTAATGGCCGACATTTTGTCGAGGATCTGCTTGAGGGTGAGGTTTTCACCGCCGAGAATGTAACGTCGCCCGGGCATGCCTTTGGTGAGAGCGAGGACGTGGGCGCGCGCAACTTCGGAGACATCGACAAGGTTCATTCCGGTGTCCATGTAGGCGGGGAATTTGCTGTTGAGGAAGTCGACGAAGATACGGCCCGTGGGCGTGGGCTTGCGGTCGTTGGAACCGATGGGGGTTGTGGGGTTTAAGATCAGCACCTCCTGCCCTTGGGCAGCTGCATTTAAAGCTTCCTGCTCGGCGAGGAATTTGGAGCGCTTGTAATGGCCGACCATGTCGGCGATCGAGACGGGCGTGTCTTCATTGATGACAATCCCGTCAGTTCGGAAGTGCATGGTGGCCACGCTCGATGTGTAGACGAAGCGCTTGACCTGAGCTTCGCGGGCCGCGCGCAGCAACTCGCGCGTTCCGTCAACGTTGGCCCGATACATCGCGGCGGGATCGGGAATCCAGAGGCGATAGTCGGCGGCGACGTGAACGACCGCGTCGCAGCCGGTCAGTGCACTTTTTATTGGTTTTGGATCAGTGAGGTCGCCGACGACGATCTCGCCCTTGATTCCTTCGAGATTGGCGAGGTTCGAGGTTTTGCGGGTGAGGAAGCGCAGGTCAGCGCCTTCGGCGGCCAGGGCCTTGGCAACATGATGGCCGACAAAGCCTGTAGCGCCGGTGAGAAAGATCTTCATAGCAGAGTCAGCGGTGTGAACGGAGCCGGTTTGGTTGGCGCGCGGACATGCTCTATTCTAAGCGGTGGGGACAGGGCGGAGAGCCAAGTCCGCTGACGCAGGGAACAACACAGGAGAAACGCAATTGGAGAAGCGCGCAATTCTTGCGATGGCAGCGATATTCGTGTTGTGCTTGCCTCGAGCTGGAGAGGCCAAAGCCGTACCGAATCTGGAGTTCAGGGATCTGTCCGGGCTCAAGAAGAACCTGGTGGATCTGCGTGGCTCGATCGTCGTGGTGAACTTCTGGGCCACATGGTGCGGACCCTGCCGGGAAGAGTTGCCGCTACTGACGCGCCTGAACACGGAGTATTCCGCGAAGAAGGCTCGGTTCCTCGAGATCTCGGAGGATGAAAACGGAGATTCCAAGGCCGGGCGCGCGAAGATCGATGCATTCATGAAGGCCAACGGGCCGGGCCTCGAAGTGTGGACCGGCGCGGATCTCGACACGTTGGGCCGATTGGGGCTGGGGAACGAACTTCCGGCAACAATTATTCTCGATGAAAACGGCGAAGTGATCTGCCGGTTGCTGGGCGAGGCGAGGGAAACGGACCTCCGGACCGTGCTCGACTGGCTCTTGAACGGCCGGACCGGGCCGGCGCCGGCGGCGATCGTAAAGCACCTATAGGCGCGGCCACAGCGGCCGCCGGAGCCCTCCAGGAGTGGGCCGGCAGCCCGGGGAGCCTTTCGCGGCGGCAATTTCTCCAAACAATTAAAAGAGCGACTTCATGCAGAACTGCATTATTATGACATGCTATATTGCATTACTTTGTTCATGCTATTTTGCATTACTTGCTCATGCATTCTTGCATTATTATTTAATGCTGTTTTGCATTCCTTTGTTCATGCATCCTTGCATTATTTCTTCATGCAAAGTCGCCTTATTACTTTTGTGCAATTCTTGTGCCATTTTCATGCAGAATCGCATTACAATGACGCTATTACTCGGATTTTGAAGGAGTTTCGATGGCTACCTTAACGGTTACGGCGCGAGGCCAGGTTACCTTTCGAAAGGATGTCCTGCGCCACCTGGGCGTGAAGCCCGGCGAAAAGATCGAACTGGAGCTGACACCGGGCGGCAAAGGAGCGATTACAGCAGCCCGCAAGACGGGAAGCATCGAGGGCTTCATCGGATCGCTCGACGGCAAGACACGAAAGACGGCGGCGATCGGAGACATTGTAAGAGCCGCGGGGCGCGGATGGGTGGGCATGCGATGAAGGCAATTGTCGACAGCAACATCTTGATCCGCGCAGCCGTGCGCGACAACGCGCGGCAGGCCCGTGCCGCGGCCACTCTTCTCCGAGACGCCGAAGTGATCGTGGTTCCGCTGACCTGCGTCTGCGAGTTCGTAGCGGTGCTGCGCAGTGTCTACAAGATCGGGCGCGAGGACGTAGCAGCGGCGCTGCGCGCGCTGCTCGATGCCGGCAACGTCGAAGTGAATCGTCCGGCCGTCGAAGCGGGAATGACAGCGATGAATGCGGGCGGGGATTTTACCGACGGAGTGATGGCCTACGAGGGTAGATGGCTGGGTGGAGAGATCTTCGTCAGCTTTGACAAACTGGCCTTCCCGGTTGCGGCGGTGTTGGGGCAGAAGGCCAAGCTGCTGGCGTAAATCTCAGGTTCCGCCTGGGCAGCTATTCCAGCGAGTCGGGAACGAGGCCGATGTTCTTCTCGCCGGCGGCCTTCTTTTCGTTGTAGGCCTTGACCCAATCTTCCCAATGCTTGCCGGCTGCGCGGTCTTTACCAAACTCCAAGCGCGCAATTTGGTCGTAACTGAGCTTTCGCTTTTCATCTGCCTTTGGAGTGAAATATTGCACCCAGGATTCGGCGAGCGTAGCGCCAGTCGAGCGATTGAAGATGTAGGCTTCGATTTTGTCGCCGGACTTGAGGGTGATGGTGACGTCGCCGCGAAAATCGAAGGCCTTTTCGAGAGCGTTCTTCAGATCCTCCTCTGTGGCGAGATCGGGAACGGAGCCTTCAAGTTCCTCGTGCTCGAATCCGGGAGCGAGTTCCAGGGCTTCAATCTGCTCGCGTGTGTATTTCTGAACTTCCGCCGTCATGCGCGCGTTTCCTCAAGCTCGCGGTCGGGGTTGGTGATATTCACGAGCGGCGACGGGCCGGTCGGCATGGGCTCGTTGAGCAGGTTGAGCGCGTGCTGGTCGGGGTAGAGCGAGAAGCTGCCCTTGACCATGGCGAAGAAGCCTTTGAGCGAACCGAAGCCCTCGAGGACTGCGGAGGGCTCGTAGCCGCAGCTGACCATGCAGTTGGCGCACTTGGGATTGCCGGAGCCGACTCCGTAGTCTTCCCACTTGGTCGTGCTCATTAACTCGGCGAAAGTCTCGGTGTAGCCATCCTGCAGGAGGTAGCAGGGTCGCTGCCAGCCGAAGATGTTGTAGGCCGGTGAGCCCCACGGAGTGCAGTCGTAGTTGCGGTCGCCCATCAGGAACTCGAGAAACAGCGGCGACATGTTGAACTTCCACGACTTCTTGCGATTGGACAGTATGGCGCGGAAGAGGCGGCGCACACGGGCGCGGCCCATGAAATGCTTTTGATCGGGCGCCTTGTCGTAGCTGTAGCCCGGTGAGAGTACGATGCCTTCAACACCGATGGCCATCATCTCGTCGAAGTGCGCGCGGACGTGATTGGGATCGGTGCCGTCGAAAAAGGTGGAGTTGGGCGTGACGCGGAAGCCGCGCTTCACGGCTTCCTTGATGCCCTCGACCGCGATATCCCAGCCGCCCTCGCGGCAGACGGAGAAGTCGTGCTCGTCGCGCTGGCCGTCAAGGTGCACAGAGAAGGTGAGGTACTTTGACGGCGTGAACTCCGGCAGGCGGCGCTTCAATTCGAGCGCGTTGGTGCAGAGGTAAATGTACTTCTTGCGCGCGATGAGGCCGTTGACGATTTCAACAATCTGCGGATGAAGCAGCGGCTCGCCGCCAGGGATCGAGACCATCGGGGCGCCACATTCCTCGACCGCGGCAAAACATTGCTCGGGCGTGAGCTGCTTTTTGAGGATGTGCGGTGGGTACTGCACCTTGCCGCAGCCGGCGCAGGCCAGGTTGCAGCGGAAGAGCGGCTCAAGCATGAGCACAAGCGGATAGCGCTTTTGCCCGGAGAGGCGCTTCTTCAGCACATACGCGGCCACCGTGGCCATCTGTGAGATTGGAACTGCCATCAGCGATTTCCCTCAGGGGCAGAAGCCCCGGTGTTTCTTAGCTCGCAGCCGCTAGCTTACGACTCATTCACTCTCTTCACTACCAAATCCAACAGCGAAGCAGCTACTGGCTGTTGCTTCTTTCCATCGCCCGCTTGTAGGCGGTAAGAGCCATCAGCGGAAAGTACTGGCGGTACATCGTATACGCCAGATAAAAAACCTTGGGAAATCCGGTGCCCGTGATGATGGCCTGGCGCGTCGGCCCCTCGCCCATGGACTCATCCCAGTCGCCATCGGGGCGCTGGCGCTCGAGCAGCCAACGGACACCCTTTGCGATCGAGTCAGAACGATCGTCGCCGGCGGCGAGCAAACCGAGCAGCGCCCAAGCGGTTTGCGAGGGCGTACTGGTGCCGATACCGCGCGTGTCGGGATCATCGTAGCTGCCGCAGGTCTCGCCCCAGCCGCCGTCGGGATTCTGCACCATGCGAATCCACTCCGCAGCCTGTTGAATCTGCGGCTCCAGGTGATCGACGCCAATGGCATCGAGCCCGCGCAGAACCAGAAACGTCCCATAAAGATAGTTGACGCCCCAGCGGCCGAACCAGCTTCCGTCCGGCTCCTGCTCGTCAAAGATGAATTTAATGGCGTGCTGCACACGCTTGTCCTCGCGCGTGTAACCATAGACGGCCAGCATCTCGAGCATCCGTCCGGTGATGTCGACCGAGGGCGGATCGAGCATGGCGTTGTGATCCGCGAAGGGGATGTACTGGAAAATCATCTTGGTGTTGTCTTTGTCGAAGCTGCCCCAGCCGCCATTGCGGCACTGCATGGCAAACTCCCACGCAATGGCTCGCTGCGCCACTTGGTGCTGATAGCGCTCGCGGGGATTGTCCACCTTGCTGAGTGCTAGCAGAACCTGCGCCGTGTCGTCGGTGTCGGGATAAAACTCGTTGTTGTACTCGAAGTACCAGCCGCCTGGTTCGGTTTTGGGCACCTTCACGGCCCAGTCGCCCTTGTGGCGAACCTCTTTGGCAAGCATCCAGTCGACGGCCCTGATCATGCGCGGATCGTCGCGTGGCACGCCGGCTTCTCCCAGCGCGTAGACGGCCTGCGCCGTGTCCCACACCGGGCTCATGCAGGGCGTCATGCGGAAAGTGGGCTCGGGCATCTCGGGTGTGGCCGGCTGTTCGATGCCTAGCTTTTCAAACTCGTCGCGGGCGCGGATGACCTGCGGATCGTCTTCGGAATAGCCAAGGCAGCGCAACGCGATGATGGCGTTGAGCATGGCGGGATAGATTGCGCCGAGGCCGTCGGTCATCTCGAGACGTTCGAGCATCCACTTCTCGGCGCGTTTCATGGCCAGCTTGCGCAGCGGGCGCAGATGCACCGCTTCAAACCAGTGCGTCATGCGGTCCAATGCCAGGAAAAAATTGCGCCACGAGATGAGGTGCTTGCGATCCACGCGGAGGCGAAGGATAGAGTTCGCGCGGCCGCCCACAAACAACTCGTCAATTCCCTGCTCCGGCGGAATCTTCTTGTAAGGCTTCTTCGCGTACATGATGGCCAACGGCACCAGAATCGATCGCGACCATGCAGAGATCTCATAGATATTGAAGTAAAACCACTTGGGAAAGAGAACAATCTCCGGCGGAATGGCGGGGACGGCGTCATAGTCGTACTCGCCGAGCGCGCACAGATACATCTTGGTGAACGTGTTGCAGGCGGTGACACCGCCGTGGGCGAGCACCCAGGCGCGGCACTTCGCCAGGCGCGGATCTTCAGGGCCGATGCCCATGAGCTTGGCCGCGGAATAGCATTTGACGGAGAGCGAAATGTTGCCGGGCCCGCCGGGATAGATGCTCCAACTGCCATCCTCGTTCTGGTAGCGCATCATCTCCGTGCAGGCACGTTTCAGCCGGCCGGGATCGCCGCTCTCAAGAAGCGTGTGCAGAAAGATGTAGTCGGCCTCGAGCATCGAGTCCGCCTCGAGTTCGCTGCACCAGTAGCCATCAGCGTGCTGCAACGCGAACAGGAACTCTCGCGCGCTGGCCGTCGCCGACTCGACATCGGCCAAGTCCGCGTCGATCCGGCCGAACCGAGGCTGAACAAAATGGGGCTGCTCAAAATGGGGGGTCGCGACGGGCGATTTTGGCTGCTCAGGAGTCATAGAGTCTCGAAAATCCAAACCCTCAATGGGAACACGGAAAGCAGTTCGGCTGCTTTTGCTGTTTGCGCATCCTTATACTGCGTGGCTATTCGATGCGCTGCGAACTGATGCGCCGCAAATTCGGTCAACGCACTGGGACAGGTTCAGCCCCGCCCGCGCTACCGATGGCTTGCACAATTTCAGGAGGCAAGCCGAAGCGTACGTTTTCCGGCATTACCTCAACCTCTTCGACGTTTTCGAAGCCGTTTTGCCGCAGATAGTTGACCACGTCTTCGACCAGGATTTCCGGGGCCGAAGCACCGGCGGTGACTGCGACGTTTTCAACGCCCGCCAGCCATTTGGGATCGATGGCCTGGGAATTATCGATGAGATACCCGATGGTGCCGAGGTTGCGGGAAACTTCGACCAATCGATTGGAGTTGGAACTGTTGGTCGATCCGACGACGAGAACCAAGTCGGCATTATGAGCCACGTTGCGCACGGCCACCTGACGGTTTTCCGTGGCGTAGCAGATGTCCTGTGTGTGCGGGCCGACAATATGCGGAAACTTGATTTTGAGTGTGTGAATGATGTCGCGGGCCTCGTCAAGCGAGAGCGTGGTCTGGGTGAGGTAGGCGACGCGATCTGGGTTGGGCAGCTCAAGGGCTTCAACCTCGGCCACATTTGAAACCACATGGGTTACGTCGGGCGCTTCACCGAGCGTGCCTTCGATTTCGTCGTGGTCGCGATGGCCAATGAGCACCAGCGAATAGCCCTGCCGGGCGAATTTGACGGCTTCAAAATGAACTTTTGTGACGAGCGGGCAGGTGGCGTCAATCACTTTGAGGTTACGGCCTTTGCTGCGCTCGCGGACGGCCGGGGAAACCCCGTGGGCGCTGTAGATGACGCGCTGGCCATCGGGCACATCGTCGATATCGTGGACAAAAATCGCGCCCTTTTCCGCTAACTCATTTACAACATAGCGATTATGGACGATCTCGCGGCGGACATAGATGGGCGCCCCGAAGGTCTCGAGAGCGATTTTCACGACGTCGATGGCCCGGACTACGCCGGCGCAAAAGCCCCGTGGCTTGAGCAGCAACACCTTCTTCTTGCCAGGGGAAGCGCCTTTGGAGCCGAGATGGGGAACGGAGTCGGCTAGAGAAGTGGTCACATCTTCAAGTATACCAATCGGCGGGTTGAAACGACAGGGCTGGCGGGGTTGAATTCATGGTTCGCCGTTTGGCGCTTTCCCTATGTCGCCAGAGGCGAAGGACGCGGGGCACCTGTGGGTGGCGGGCCGGGGCCACGCGAGGTGTGCGCCGCCCGGCCCTAGAGTGCTAGCCCTCGCTGGATTTGAGCCTATCGGCCGTTATTCGTCTCTGGCTGCCTGTATGAGCCCATCGTTTGCCGAATTGAGATATCTCCCTACCGTATTGATATCGGAGATGACCTTGGGATTGTTTGGATACTCTCTCTCGACCACGGTCGCGGCATTCCATGCCTGGACGATGGCGCGCTGCGCCGCTTGAAGGTTTGGATAATTTGCGCCCAACGTGACCTGCGGCGGAGCCGACGGGGTCACGATAGTCTGGCCAACCAACACTCCTCCTGCAAAGATTGCCGCGGCAGCGATGGAGCCCGATATCACTTTGCTTCTTGTCATGGGAAAACCTCCTGCCGCGACTATTACAGGAGGTGATGAAGGGCTGGCAAGGGAAAAATCCAGAAGCAATGGCGATTTGGAGCGCCTGGTCCCAGAGATTCGCTCACTCCCACTTGGGCGGCAGAATAGGGGCCTCACTTGCGAGGGCGCACGCAGTCAAGTCCCATTTGCTCAGGCGAGTGCGGCCCGCGAGGCAGGATCTTGCTGGCTGCACTAATTGCATCCGCAGCCCAATTCAGGATCTGCTCGTAGCGGTCAAAGTAGCTCTGTATTCTGATTCGGCGGGCGGGATACTGTGTTATGAAAAAGATTCTGCTCGGACTCGTGCTTCTCTTCTGCCTCGCAGTACCTTACGCGGCGCAGGCGCAGGTTGTGGTGGTTGTTCATCCCCACCACCACCATCACCACCATCACCACCACCCCCGTTTCCAATTCAACCAGTAATCGGCTGATCAACCCGCTCGCCCACCCTTGCCGCGATTTTTTCCTCGCGTAGGAACGTCAAGGATGGGGCGCGGACCAGAGCCCTGTGCGCTCTTCCAAATTGGATAAGACTCTCCCGAGCCCTCGACAGAAACACTGTTGAAGGACGGGGTGGAGCCTGCTCACCCGCTCACCGAGATCGGCTCTGCCGATCTCGCGAAACGGGCTGAGGGCGCGTCTTAGTGGTGGTTGGCCGCTTCGGCTGCGAGCCTGATCTGCTCTTTAGCCTGACCGAGCAATTCTTTTGCCCTGGCCGCGTGGCCGCCCATATCCCATTCATTGGCCTGCTGCGCCGCGGTGATGCGGTCAAAGGCCTGGTTGATCAGGTCCTGCGCCGCCCTGAGGTTGGGGTGACGGCCACCCTGTGCGACGACCATGCCGCCCGTGAAACTTACCAAGCAGAGAACGGAGCCCAGAACGAACTTGCTTCTTGTCATAGGGAAAACCTCCGGAGGACACCATACAGAGGGCGGTGACGCTCTGGCAACAAAAAAATTGATGAAAATCTCGGCGAAGGCGGGCATAGATTTTGCGCTTTGTCGCACCTAACCCGTGATAGGCGAGCGTGCGGATGTGAGCGTACGAGCCGAGGAGATCAAGAGATGACGAATGAAAAGAAATGCGCGAATCCTGCCTGTAGCTGTGTCGCAGACGACGGGTCAGACTACTGCAGTGCCCATTGTGAAGGCACTGCCGGTGACACCGAAGTGATGTGCGAGTGCGGCCACCCTGTCTGCAAAGGCGACGCGTTGGAAGTGTAGGTGGCACCGGAAAAAGGAATCAAGGTCTTCGCAGGGCCGGAGACGTTGATTCCTTTTTGTGGATTGTGGTGTCTGAGCGGTCTGGTGATTCGCCCCGGTTTTCCTCAATCATGGTTCCTAATTGAACTGACCGCGCGTCGCCAATCGAATCAGACAGGCGACTAGAATCAAGTCTAGCCATGTCTGAATTCACTCATTTGCATTTGCACACGGAATATTCCCTGCTCGACGGGGCCTGCGACGTCTACAAGCTCGTGGATCGCGTGGCGGCGCTGGGACAGAAGTCTGTCGCCATGACGGACCACGGAAATATTTATGGGGCGGTGCATTTTTTTGATGCGGCCAAGGAAAAGGGGATCAAGCCGATCCTGGGCTGCGAGCTCTACGTGTGCAAGGCTGAAGATCATCGCGCGGAGACCACGAACGACCAGTACAACCACTTGCTGGTGCTGGCCGAAAACGAAGAGGGCTACAAAAACTTGATCCGGCTGACGTCGGAGGCGAGCCTGCACGGCTTTTACCGGAAGCCGCGGGTGAGCAAGAAGTACCTCGCGGAACATGCGAAGGGGCTGATCTGTCTTTCGGGCTGCCTGAGCGGTGAATTGTGCGAGGCCCTGGGCGACGAGAAGATCGACGCCGCGGGCCGGTACCTGAAGGCCAAGGCGGTGGCTCAGCAATACGAAGACATCTTCGGCAAAGGAAATTTCTTCCTCGAGATTCAGGACCAGGGGCTGGAGGAAGAGAGAAAGATTCGCGCGGATTTCGATCGGCTCGAAAAGGATCTGGGAATTCCGCTGGTGGCGACCAACGACTCGCACTACCTCTGTGGCGAAGACAGCCATGCGCACGAAGTGATGCTTTGCGTGCAAACCGGCTCCAAGATTCACGATGCCAACCGGTTCAAGTTCGACAGCGACCAGTTTTTTGTGAAGAGCGCGGACGAGATGGCGCTGGTTTTCAAGGATTCGCCGGCAGCGGTTGCGCGGACAATGGAGATTGCCGAGCGCTGCAACTTCAAGCTGCACAAGATCGACAATCCCTTTCCGGATTTTGCAGTTCCGCAGGGGCACACAGCGAACAGCTACTTCGAAGAAGTGTGCCGCGAGGGTCTGCGCAGGCGGATGGGGACGGCGGTGCGGCAACTGGAGCTGCGCGGAGTGAGGCGCGCGACTCCGGATGAGTACGAGTCGCGGCTAAGCTTCGAGATCGACATCATCAAGCGGATGAATTACGCGGGATATTTCCTGATCGTGTGGGATTTCATCAAGTATGCGCGCGACCACGGGATTCCGGTGGGCCCGGGGCGCGGATCGGCGACCGGCTCGCTGGTGGCGTACGCGATGGAGATTACCAACATCGATCCGCTGCAGAATGTGCTGCTTTTCGAGCGGTTCCTGAATCCGGAACGCGTAACCATGCCGGATATCGATGTGGATTTCTGCATGAATCGGCGCGGCGAAGTGATCGATTATGTGACGCGCAAGTACGGGCGCGAGCAGGTGGCTCAGATCATCACGTTCAATACGATGGCGGCAAAGGCTGCGATCAAGGATTGCGGCCGCGCGCTCGATATGCCGTACGGCGACGTTGACCGCATCGCGAAGCTGGTTCCGGCAACCATCGGCGTGACGCTGGACCAGGCATTAAAGGATTCGCCGGACCTGCGCAAGGCTTACGACACTGACAAGCAAGTGCGCGAGCTGATCGACACCGCAAAAAAGCTGGAGGGTCTGGTGCGCGGCGCGGGCGTGCATGCATCGGCGGTGGTGATTGCGCCGCGGCCCCTGACGGAACTGGTGCCACTGAACCGCACTAAGAACGATGAAGTGGTGACTGCCTACGACATGAAGGCCGTGGAAAAGATGGGCCTGCTGAAGATGGACTTCCTGGGCCTGACCACGCTGACGGTGATCACCGATTGCATGAAGTTGATTGAGCAGACGCGCGGGGAAAAGCTGGACATTGATTTGATACCGATGGACGATCCGGAGACGTTCAAGCGTGTGTTCCACACGGCGCTGACATCGGGCGTGTTTCAGTTTGAGTCCGGCGGGATGCGCGATATTTTGCGGCGCTATAAACCGGATACGGTCGAAGATCTGACGGCGTTGAACGCGCTCTACCGGCCGGGACCGATGGACATGATCGATGACTTCGTCGAGCGCAAATGGGGGCGCCGCAAAGTAGAGTTTCTGCTGCCGGAGCTCGAAGCGATTCTGAAGGATTCGCTGGGCGTGATTGTCTACCAGGAACAGGTGATGCGGATCGCCAATGTGCTGGCGAGCTACAGCTTGGGCGAAGCTGATTTGCTGCGGCGCGCGATGGGCAAAAAGGATCCGAAGGCGATGGCCGAGCAGCGGGATCGCTTTATGAACGGTGCGGCTAAACTGGGGCATCCAAAAGCATCGGTCAGCGAAATCTTCGACCAGATGGAGAAGTTCTCAGGGTACGGCTTCAACAAGTCGCACTCAGCGGCGTACGCGCTGGTGGCCTACCAGACGGCGTATTTGAAGACGCACTATCCGGTGGAGTTCATGGCGGCGTTGTTGACGTCGGAAACATCGAAGCCTGACAGCGTTGTGAAGTACATCGGTGAGTGCCGCGAGATGGGAATACGCGTGGAGCCGCCGGATGTGCAGGTGAGCGGCGCGCAGTTTACGCCGCACGGCGAGGCGATTCGCTTTGGGCTGGCTGCGGTTAAAAACGTGGGCGGCAATGCGATTGAATCGATCCTGAAGGCGCGCGCAGAGGCGGGCGGGCGGTTCAAGAGCCTTTGGGAGTTCTGCGAGAAAGTCGACCTGCGGCTGATGAACAAGCGCGTGATCGAGTCGCTGATCAAGGCCGGCGCGCTGGACTCGCTGGGTTCGCGCGGGCAGTTGATGGCTGCCGTGGACAAGGCCATGGAGCGGGCGCAGAAGGCGCAGCGAGATGCTGAACAAGGGCAGAGTGGATTGTTCGGGCTGTTCGACGAGTCACCGGCGCGAGGGCACGACGCCGATGCACTGCCGGTCGCGGCCGATTGGGAAGAGAGCGAGCGGCTGGCGAACGAAAAAGAGGTGTTGGGATTCTTTGTGTCGGGACATCCGCTCGACAAATATGCGGAGAAGCTGCGCAACCTTACGGGCGTGATTACCGTGGCTGAGGCACTGGAGCGGAAACCGCCGGAGCGGCGCGGGGGCGGGCAGTCCGACGTTGCGGACGAGATTCAGGTGGCGGGAATCATTCATGGATTGCGGGTGCAGAAGAGCCGGCGCGATCAGCGGCTCTACGCGCAAGCGACTCTCGAAGATTCCACCGGGAAAATGGAGCTCATCTGCTTTGCGCGCGATTACGAGCGGCTCGCCGCACAGTTGAAAATTGAGGCGCCTGTCCTGGTGCGCGGACAGTTGATGGGCGAGGAGGATGCCGCGCCAAAGATCGCGGTGAGCCAGGTGCAGGCTCTCGAAGAGGTGCAGGTGAAGCTGCCGGGCGGCGTGCGGATCCGGATTAATCTCGATCGCGCAACGGAAGATGTTCTCGCCCAATTGAAAAGCGCTGCAGTGGCCGCGCCAGGTCCGGGAAAGGTACTGCTGCAACTCGAAAAGAAGGGCGAGTTCGCAGTGATCCTGGAACCGGAAGGCATGAGCGTGGCGGCGGATCGCGGCTGGGTGGAGCGCGTGGAAGAGCTTGCCGGTAAAGGGTCAGTGCAGGCGGTGGGATAAAACGCATCGAGCAAGTGCACCGCGCTAGAATGATCCACATGCAAATCAGAAAGGCTGTAATTACCGCTGCGGGTAAAGACCAGCGCAACCTGCCCATGCAAACTCTATTTGATCAACAGGGCGTGGAGCGCTCGGTGCTCAGCCTGGTGGTGCGGGAAGCGGTGCGAGCCGGCATCACCGATGTGTGCATCGTGGTGTGGCCGGGAGACGAGGAACCGTACGCACGGCTGCTCGCCGACGATGGCGCGCGGCTCACGTTCGTCGCGCAGACGGAGGCTCGGGGGTACGCGCATGCGGTGTTCAGCTCAAAGAGCTTCGTGAAGGACGAGCCGTTTCTGCACTTCGTTGGCGATCATATTTACGTTGGGCAGGAAGCGAGCGGTAGCGCGAAAAGGCTGGTTGATGCAGCGGCGGCCGAAGGTTGCGCGATCTCGGCCGTGCAGGTGACGCGAGAGAGCCTGCTTCCCTTTTATGGAACCGTTGGCGGACAGCCGGTGGCGGGCAAGCCGGGGTTGTATCGCGTGGAAACGGTGCGCGAGAAGCCGACACCGACCGAAGCGGAGCAACATTTGATCGTGCCCGGGCTGCGCAGCGGGCAGTATCTCTGCTTCTACGGAATGCACGTGCTGACTCCGGCGATTTTCGAAATTTTATCCGGCATGCTGGGCAACGGACGCGTAAGCCTGTCCGCTGCGCTGGCCGCGCTGGCGGCGCGCGAGCAGTATCTTGCGATGATCCAGACGGGCCAGCGATTCGATGTGGGCGTGAAATATGGATTGTTTACCGCCCAGCTCGCATTGGCGCTCAGCGGGCAGGACCGCGAGAACGTCCTGACCCAGCTCGTGAACGTAATGTCCGCGCGCGAAATGCTCTCCGTGAAGGGAGACGGCGCGTGAGCGGACTGTGGACGACGATCACCGCGACCGACGCCGAGATTCGCAATCGCTCCCTCGATGATTTTTGCCGAACCGCTTCGACGGAGCAACTCTTTGCTGAATTGAAAGACCTCGAGCGGCTCAGGCACTCGAACGAAAATCTCTATGAGCGCGTGCGTGCGCTTTTCTTTCTCTACGCCATCCACCGCTTTCATCTGCCGGCACGCAACGACGCGTTTGCAGCCGGCAAAGCGCTGATTCCCTTTGATGGATACGAAAAGTTCCTGAATAGAAGATTTGAAGAGGCGATCGGCATCTTTCTGGCCGCCGAGAGGCGCGATGGACTAAGCGACGGCCTTTCGAGCGCGCTGGCCGCGGCGTATCGCGGCCTCGCGTTCCAGACGCTGGCCGACCAGGTGCGGCGAAGCGTGCGGTCGGTGCGTGGCAATCAATGGATGTTCCGCACCGGGCACCCGGCCGATTACGCGCTACGCTTGCGGCCGGAGCTGCTGAAGCGTAGCAACGGCGATCCGTTTCCGATTCTGCATGAGGCCACACCAGTTCGCATGGACCTGAGCCATAGCGGATGGAGCGACATCTTTTTTCTGGGGATGGATCTGCCGGAGATGGCGCGCGTGCTCAACGTCTCGATCGATCTGGCGATTCATGGAGAGAATGCGCAGACGCCGAAACCTCCTGTAGAAACCTTTCTGCGCGTGATCGATCGACCCGTGATTCGACTGGCGAGCGTCGATCTGGACGCGACAGCGGAGATCGGCGACTTGCAGGAGCTGTTCGACTTTGGCCGCGATTATCTCGGGCTGCTTAAGGCGGCAGTGATCGCGTCGGGCATTGTGCCGCCCGGATTGGAAGGCTCGGGACAGCCGCTGGCTTCGGTCCTGGCGCAGTTGACCGGGCGCGAGGGACTGGGCATTGAGATCGTCAGCGAGGTGAATAACATTCCCAAAGGATCGCGGTTGGCGGTATCGACCACCCTGCTGGCATCGCTGATCGCTTTGTGCATGCGCGCAACGGGACAAGCCAAGTCGCTAGCGGGACCGCTCGAGGAAGAGGAGCGGCGCGTGGTGGCGGCGCGCGCCATTCTCGGCGAGTGGCTGGGCGGATCTGGCGGAGGATGGCAGGATTCGGGAGGCGTGTGGCCCGGGATCAAGGTGATTGAGGGCGCGCCGGCGAGCGAAGGCGATCCGGAGTTTGGCGTGAGCCGCGGCAGACTGTTGCCGAATCATCGCATTCTCGGCGAGTCCGTTGTCAGCGCGGAGACGCGCCGGCGGCTACAGGAGAGCCTGGTGCTGGTGCACGGCGGCATGACGCAGGATGTGGGGCCGATCCTCGAGATGGTCGCTGAAAGATATTTGCTGCGCTCGAATGCGGAGTGGGCGGCGCGCCAAACGGCGTGCAAAGTTCTCGACGAGATCATCGAGGATTTGCGCGCGGGCGATATGCGCGCGATTGGCGGAGCCACGCAGCGCAATTTCGATGGACCGATCCAGACCATTATTCCGTGGGCAAGCAACTTATATACGGAGACTCTGATTCGCGAGGTGCGGTCGAAGTTTGGCGATGCGTTCTGGGGATTCTGGATGTTGGGCGGAATGTCGGGTGGCGGCATGGGATTCATTTTCGATCCCAAACGGAAGGCGGAGGCGCAGAAGCGCCTGGGCGAATTGATGTGCGAAGTGAGCGGAAAGCTTGCCGGCGGCGTGGCGTTCGCGATGAAGCCGGTGGTCTATGACTTTTCGATCAATGAGCGTGGGACATTTGCCGAGCTGAAGACGGGCAGCGATGCGATTCTGCCCGACGGATACTACAACATTGTGCTGCCTGCTCTCTTGCGCGAGGATCAGCGGCTGCTGTCTGCATGCGAGCGCGGCGACATGGAACGGTTCAGTGCTCTCTCGCATGACGTACCGGGCGCACGCGACCGCGCGCGCGGGCTGCTCGACCGGCTCTTGCCTCGCGCTACCGGCAGCGAGGAGCAAGCTGAGACTTTGGAGTCGCTACTCGAGACGAATGGATTTGATCCACTCCAGCATGAGCGCATCCAGGCGGAGTTAAGGGCCGGGCATATTGGAGTTGCGCAGAACCGGCTGCCGCTATCCGTGCAGATTGAGGATGTGACGCCGGGGCAACTCTTCGACGCTCGACAGGAAATAGACGCGAAGGTTTTCAAGCTCGGTGAAGAGGCGCTCGCAGCCGGCACGGTCGCCGTGGTCACGCTGAGCGGCGGCGCAGGCAGTCGATGGACGCGCGGCGCCGGAGTGGTAAAGGCGCTGAGCCCCTTCTGCAGGCTCGCCGGAACACATCGCACGTTCCTCGAGGTTCACCTGGCCAAGAGCCGCCGCGCCGGCAAACGCTACGGAATCGACGTGCCGCATGCGATCACGACAAGCTATTTGACGCATGGTCCGATCGAGGAATCCCTGCGGCGCGAAAACGCATATGGATACACGGGCCCACTGTATTTGTCGGCCGGACAGAACGTGGGGTTGCGACTGATTCCGACGGTGCACGACCTGCGCTTTGCGTGGGAAGATACGCCGCAGCAGTTGCTGGATGCGCAGGCACAGAAGGTGCGCGGGAGCGTGCGCGCGGCGCTCGTGGCCTGGGCGCTGCAAGCGGGTGAAGCGGCGAGTTATACCGACAATCTTCCAATGCAGTGCCTGCATCCGGTGGGGCATTGGTACGAGGTACCGAATCTTTTTTTGAGCGGCGTGCTCGAAAAAATGCTGGAGGCCAGACCAGAATTACGCACCCTGATGGTTCGCAATGTGGACACTGTGGGCGCTGACCTCGATCCAGGAATCCTGGGCCGGCACATTGCGAGCAAGGCGACCATGACGGCGGAAGTGGTAACGCGTCGCATCGAGGACCGCGGCGGAGGGTTGGCGTCGGTCGATGGGCGCGTGCGTTTGGTTGAAGGAATGGCGCTGCCGTCGGAAAAGATCGAGTTTGCGCTTTCCTACTACAACTCGAATACGTTCTGGATCGACATTGACGCGCTGCTGAAGGTTTTCGGCCTGAAGCGGAGCGATTTGCGCGATCGGGAGAAGGTGGCCACGGCGGTCCGCGCAATGGCCGCACGCATGCCGACCTACATCACGCTGAAGGACGTGAAAAAACGCTGGGGCAAGGGGCAGGAAGACATTTATCCCGTGGCGCAGTTCGAAAAGTTGTGGGGAGACATGACCGCCCTTCCGCAGATTGCGTGCGAATACGTGATCGTGCCACGAGTGCGTGGGCAGCAACTCAAAGAGCCGGCTCAGTTAGACGGATGGCTGCGCGACGGATCAGCGGAAGCCGTGACGGCGCTGTGCGAGTTTGGGCACTGATACGCAAACACTGCTTGGCTTCTGATCAGTGTTTTGTCGCGTTGGATGCGACACGAAGCACCGCATCGTAAGCCGCCTTGGGCTGGCCGTTACGGTCAAAGAGCAGCGGATAATTCGTGCGCCCCTGCACGGGCCAATCGTTCAACCAGGAATCGCCATCGGTGACGCCCCAGAATGTGACGCGCTCCACCTCGCCGGGATGTTTCATAAACACGCTGAAAAGATCGGAGTAGCGCTTGGCCAACTCCTGCTGAACTGAATCGGGCAGCCCGTTGGCGTAGGGATTCAGCGCCGCATTCTGCTGAACCTTCAGATTGATGTCAGCGGTACGCTGCTGGCCGGCGTTGGGCAACACGGTGATGTCGAACTCCGTGATCGAGACGGTGATCCCCGCTGCCTCGAATGCTGAGATCGCTTCATCTTCCTGCTGCGCGGCGGGCCAATCCAGATGGTCATGGCCCTGAATGCCGACGCCCGTAATGTAGACGCCATCCGAGCGCAACTTCTTGACAAGCGCAATTGCGCCATCGCGCTTGGGCTGGTTCTCCAGGCTGTAATCGTTGTAGACCAGCTCGGCTCGCGGATCGGCCTGATGCGCGTATTGGAATGCCTTCTCAATGAAGTCCGGGCCGATGATCTTGTACCAGAGCGACTGGCGCATCGTGCCATCGTCGTTAAGGGCTTCGTTGACGACATCCCAGCTATTGATTTTTCCCTTGTACCGGCCGACGACCGTGTCGATGTGGTCCTTCAAGCGCGCCAGCAGAGCGTCGCGCGTGAGGAGATTGCCCTTGTCGTCGTGAAAGACCCAGGCCGGAACCTGGTTGTGCCAGACTAGATTGTGCCCCACGATAAACATGTGGTACTTTTGGCCAAAAGCGACGTACTGGTCGGCGAGATCGAAGGTATACTGGCCCGGCTGAGGATGAATCCTCTCCCACTTAAGAACGTTCTCCGGCGAGATTGTGTTGAACTGCGATTCGATCAGAGCGTCGCCGCGCTGATCCTGTCCGGAGATCTGCGCTTCGTTCATGGCCGCGCCGACAAAAAAGTCGCCCTTAAAGGCCTGCTTCAACGACGTGGGGGCATGCGCGGCCGTGGCAGTGCATGCGACGATGAGAAATGGCAACGCGACATAACGCGCAATGGCGCGAGGCTTGACTTGCATGGTTGCTCCTTGCCGGAATCCTTGCCGAGCCAATCATAAACCTCTTCAGGGTTTACCGGCGGCAAAGCCCTTACGCCGTTCCGTCAGCTCATTGGCGATCGTCTGGTTTACTTCACGCGTGATGGGATAGAAGAACATGCAAGCGGCCGCAGCGAAGAAAGCCAGGCCCGCATAAACGCTTGCAGTCATCAAGATTCCAGACTGCGCAAGCGCGGTCTGAGTGGTGGCCCGTGAGATGAAACCGTAAAACGAAAAGAGCTGACCGGCAACGAAGCCGCCGAGAGCAAGTCCCGCCCAGAGTGCGAAGACGACCGCAGCCGTGACAGTGCCGCTGGCGCGGCGGCCTGTCTTCCACTCGCCGTAGTCGGCCACGTCGCCCATCATCGACCAGATTATGGGCCCAGACAACCCATAGGAGAATTGGCGCAGCACTTCGGTGGCGACAATCAGGATCGTTGCATTTGATGGAATCTTCAGCAGCGCCGCAGCGAAGACACCGGTCAGAATCATGCTGGCGATGAAGAGATTGCGTTTGCCAACGCGTTTGGTTATCGCTGTGGAGCAGGTCACTCCGGCGATCAGCGCCGCGAGCCCGAATCCATTGAGCCACGAGAAGAGGCTGAGGTTGCCGGCAACATAGCGGCAATAGGGCAGCATCACGTTACCGCGGATCACAATGGCCGCGAAATAGAACAGCGTGGCGAGGAAGAGCACCACCCATGGACGGTTCCGGAAGAGATCGGAAAGATCCTGGCCGAGATCGGACTTCTGCTGCGGATCGGGCTGGATGCGCTCTTTCGTGGTGAGGAAGGCGATGATGAAGAAGATGATGCTGAGGATCGAGAGCAGCCCCATCGTGAGTTGATAGCCGAGTGCATCGTTGCCGTGGCCGAAGAACCGGACCATGGGGATGGCGAGACTTGCAACGATGAATCCGGCGGAGTTGGCGGCGACCTGGCGGTATGTAGAGATGCTGTTGCGCTCGTCGGGATCCGAGGTCATGACCGCGTTGAGCGTCGCGTAGGGTACATTGTTCATGGTGTAGATCACCCTGAGCAGGATGTACGTGGTCCACGCATAGATGATCTTGGCCGCCGGACTGATATTGGGCGTGGTAAAGGTCAATACGCAGATGATGCCGAATGGCAGCGATGTCCACAGCAGCCAGGGGCGGAACTTGCCCCAGCGCGTGCTTGTGCGGTCGGCAATCACGCCCATCACGGGATTGAGGCAGGCCACGCCGAGCCCGACGACTAGGAAAAGCGTTCCAGCCTGCGCCGCCGACAAGCCAAAAGTGTGGGTGTAGAAATCCAGCTGAAGAGCCAACAAGGCCTGGAATACGAAGTTTGCGGCCATGTCGCCCAGGGCGTAGCCGGTTTTCTCAGTGAAGGAGAGCTTCTCAATCATTGCCGCCTCTTCTTTCGCCGGAGATCCCGGCCGCGCTTGCTACGTGGCCCATCTTGTCGAATTGCCCTTCGCTTGTTCATCTGCGGCGTTCGAGCGGGACCTGGCGGTTTGCGCACAAAGCCTACTCGAACCAAACTGTTGCTGTCCAGAATGAAGCGGCCGAAGGGCCCCTTCCAAGACCGCAGACCAGTCTAGCCGTTGAGGACACGCCCGGCAACAGGAAAAGCGATTTTCTTAAGAACTAAGTAACGGGTAGCCTTCAGGGAGTCGCCGATTGGAATGGGCAAAACCCGGCTGAAAATGGGCTGGCATTGCACAGATTATGGTGCATCGCCGGCCTCCGCTCCGGCCCGATTAAGCCAGGCGCCAAAAGCTCCGACCTTAAGAGATTCAGGGTGCTGCGGCCGCGCTCTCCCTTTTCTTGCTGATTGCCCCGCGGGCCGGTTTTCTTAATCATCGGGAAATTACAAAGAAATGACTTTCCAGAATTGCGGCTGGCTGCTACGCTCTCCTACACGTGGAGAGATCGCCGAAAAAGGCGATCCATTTTCCCAGCTTCCCTGCCCCACGGTTCTTAATCTTGCGGATCCATTCGGTGATGAATTCCCGCTTATTTGCGTGGCGCGACATCGAATTTGGCGGCGACGCCCGTCATACGCATTGTTCCTGTACGGAGAAATGGAAATCGGGGAAACGGTCCAGCACGCGGGCCATCTTCTGCTTTACAACCTTGCGACTGGACCCTCACTGCTTTACCGCTTCGCGTGCAAATTCATCCCTCAGTTGAGTTCATTGACGGGCTCGATGGCCAGGGGTGGGAAAGGGTAACGCGATGAAACTTCCGCATCGTTTCCCAACTTTATTTGCAGCAGCGCTTGCCGGATTCGGAGCCTGCTGCCTGGCGTGGGCCGTCGGGCCCGCCTCTTCTGGAGAGCCACCGGCCGCCGACGAATCAACGGCGATCCGAACCTCGGAGACCATCGCGATTCCGGGCCCGCTTCGGTCCTTCCTGCGCATGGCCGGCATCAGCCAGGAGAGCACGCCGGCTGATGTGCTTCCCCTGCTGGCTCGGAATGCGTTCCTATACGGCCACCAGCTGGGGAAGAAGACGGAATACCTGGTGCTGGAAGACCGGTATGTGCAGCAGGCACGCGAACTGCAGCCTCTCGCCGTTGCCAACGGCTCGATTCACATCTCGGGTTGCAGCGACGTGGCGCCGTTAATACAAGTTCTTGGCTACCAGTTCGAGACCGGTTGCAGCCACGACGGCGCAACCTTGATCACCGCGAATGCGGAGCGCGCATTTCTCACCGTGGACTCGGGGTTTCCTCTAACCCGGCTGGAGCAATCGCTTCAGCAGGGCACTTCTTTTTCGTATCCCTATCTGGCGACGCGGGTCCCGATTCTGTTTCACGAAGACGACTGGCTGGCGCTGATTCCGGCGAAACAGCGTGGCGGCCAGACGCTGCTTGATCTGTTGCTGAATGATCAGGATGCGGATCGGCTTTACACCGCGTTGACGAAGCTCGATCCGGAGACCCGGAACGCCCTGTTTCGATCGCCCGGACTCAAGCGGCTGCAGTTCTATGCACCTACGCTCGACTTTTACGGGAGCCGGCTCTGCATTCGCTCGGGAGCGGTGGTTTTGCCCGGAGGAGAAGCGGCGAGGCCCGCATGGGAGGCGCTGGTTGGCGTAAGCTCGCATTCCCCCGGCGAATTCGTCATCCGGTTTCTGGCCAAGGATCAGGGCTGGCTCGCGGCATATTTCGATGCGCTGGCGCGCGTGAGCCCTGAGCAACAGTCGCGGCTGACGCAGGGAAACCGGTTAAAGAACCTTTATGCGGCGTACCGTGCGGGGGTTCCCAGCGTCGATGCGGCAAGCAGCGTTTTCGTCCGGAACTCTACCCTATTGCTGCTTTTCACTCGCCTGCAATGGGACGCAGCCGGCGAGCCGTTGATTCCGGGCGGTCTCGGTGTTTGGCAGGAGGTGTTCGCGCGGGAGGAAAAGCTTCACCACTCGCACGATTGGACGCGTCATTTCCACGCCGCGGAGGGCGCTGAGGGCTTTCTCGAAGCCCAGGTAGCCTACTCCAACACTGGGGCTACCGACGGACCAACGCAGATCTATCTGGTTCTGAGCGCAATCGACGGCGCTCGGCCGGCGAACCGGCATTTGTCAGGCGATACTGCGCGGTTGCTCGCTTCCAAATATATCGGCCTCGCCGACTGGTATCCGATCTTCGTCGAATTTCCGGCGCTTGACGATTCGTCAATCCGGAACTTCATCGACGCGGCCGATCGCATCGGCGCTGTTTCAAACCAAACGCTGCGTTCGAATACGCTGGGAGCCTTTCAGGCCGAGGTGGGAATCTGGCAGATCCTGGCGCGGCAACGGCAGATCCCCAGCGACAATCTGACGTCCTCGTGGCAAGACACGGTTCAGTCCTATGGGGCAATCTCCTCGTCGACGCAACTCTTTGACTCGGCGCGGGAATCGCTCCGGACGATCGTGGAAGCGGCAGGCGCCAAGGGGGACATGACAGAGGATATGGTCGTTGATCTTCTGGCCGGCCCTGTCGAAAGTAGCCCCGAAGCGTTGAAGGTTCACGATGAGCTGGCGCGAAGGATGCGCGCCGTGCTCGGTGATCAGAGGCTCGCCTCGCTGGATACCCTTTTCGGACTCTACGACGGCCTCGGCGAGATGGCCAAGGGAGCAAATGTTGGCGACAGCCTGCTGCCACTTGCAGGAACCTTGCGCGAGTTCGAGTTGCCGCGGCCCATCTTTACCGAGGGCGAGCGGGTGTCCTGGTCGCCATCGGTCTATATCAGCCGCCACGCAGAGCTGCAGGTACGCACCGACCTGACCAGAGTGATCAAGGCGTCAGGGACGCCGGCGCAGTTGGAAGCCGCGCGCGCAAAACTGGCGCCGTTCCTGCGGGACACGCTGGTGGGACTGAATTACGCCTACTACGAACCGCCCGGAGCACAGGTTCTGCACAGCAATCCACTGTTCGTGCGCTCGCACGATTTCTCGGCGACTTCGATTCAGGGCATCGACCAGATCTGGGCCGCGCCATCGCTGATTGGGATTGGCGCGACCGCCGGCGGAGGCGCCTATCTAATTGGATCGCTCGCCGATCTGCCCTACGTGCTGGCGATGACTGAGGAGGATTTCATCTCTCCGGAAAAAGTCCAAGCGCTGATCTGGCGCGAAACCGTGCCTCAGCTCCTGGTGAACGCGACACTGCCGCGGTGGTGGGGCGTGAGCCGTGACGAGCTGCATGCCGTGAATCTGTATCAGCGCGCGGGAGAAGAACTGCTGCGGGATTCGGTGGACAATCCGGATCTGCGCGAGAAGTTGGTCGGCATCTCCAGCGACCGCATGGGCTGGGGCCGGACCGATGAGTTGGGGCTCGCCCTCGAACACCCGGAAAGCGCAGAAAGCATGATCGCGAAGATGCTTCCCAGCGACACGTTCTATCTGGAGTCGGAGTTCCGCAACAAGTATCCGGACCAGATGGCGGCCTGGGGCCCGGCCAATCGCGAACTTGATGATCTCGCGCGCAAGAATCCCGCCGACACTTCGGCCGAGAAAATCGCGAGGGACTTCGGCGTCCCGCATCCAACACTGGCGGAGACCAATGCCTGCAATCTGCTGGCAGCGGGACCCTTTCCCGTCTCCGGCGGAGTCGCAAGCCGGCTCTTCGGCGAGTCGTGGGAGTCGGGCAATCTGTACTGGGCTCGCCTGGCAGACGAAAAGGGATATGACCCGGCGGCGCTCAATGTGCTGATCCCGGCGCTGACCCGGCAGATGGTGGCCAATATCTCGGCAACCAGCATCGACGATTGGCCGGCCCTGCAGCGCGCCATGGATCAAACCGGGGACGAATTCCTCAAGGGAAAGATTGCGATCCGCTCCGCGGGGCTGACCGTTGCAAGCAGCAAGACCGCGAACGGGGGTGATTAGCGATGTTGAAGGGAAACAGGACCACCGTATGCATCGGCTTGGGTTTCAGCGCGCTGATCCTCTTTGCCGGCGAGCCGCGTTTTGCTGCTCAGGATGAGGCGACGCATCTGCGCGTCACCGTCAACCTGGTGCAGCTGAATGTTGCCGTGACCGACAGCAAGGGAAACTACATCAGCGGCCTGAAGCCGGAGAATTTCGAGATTACCGAAGACAAGATTCCTCAGCGGATTGCCACGTTCGAAGAAGGTAACGGACCCGCGATTCGGCCCGGTCAAAGCGAATCGCCGAGCCCGAGCGAACCCGCCGGCACGGCGCCGGGTGCTGCTCCGGGCACGGCCCCGGACGAGGCTTCGGGCGCGGCCTCTGACCGCATCTCAGGAGCAGAAATGGCTTCCACAATGGCCGGAGCCAACATCTTCATTCTGTTCGACACCAGCAACTACATGTACCGCGGATTCGTGTACGCGCAGGATGCGATCTCCGATTTTGTACGCTCCATGGATAACGCGAGCCAGATCGCGTTCTATTCGTATAGCCGCGATCTTTCGCGGGCCACAATGCTCACGGCAGATCGATTCCGCGTGGTGAACGGCGTGCGCAGCACGGTGGCCGGCGACGACGCCGCGCTCTATAACAGCCTGCTGATGACGGTGAAGGATGCGGCCGTGCTGACCGGGCGCAAGGCGATCGTGGTCTTTTCGAACGGGCCCGACAACGCAAGCTCGGTTCCTCCCGAAGACGTGGCGGAGCTGGCGCAAGACACGGGAACGATCATCTACATCGTGAGCACGCGGCTGGCGCAGGACGATCCGGTTTCGGCTGCTGCCTTTGAGCGCATGAGCAGGGCGACTGGCGGCAAAGCCTACTTTGCCGGGAATTGGCGCAAGGAGAAAGAGGCCTTCAGCTCAATCCAGAGCGATCTGAGCCACCTGTATTCGGTCAGCTACTACCCGCAGGTCAATCCCAACCGGGGCTGGCGATCGATCAGCGTTAAACTGGTTGGCCCGGGAACGGAGAAATACCGCATCAGGACGCGCGATGGATACCGTTTGCTGCCGCCAACCCAGATCAATACAGGCAACGATCTTGCGGCGGGAGCGAGTTCCGATCAGCAGTGACAGATAGCGAGGCGTGGGGCGCGACCTTAAATCTGAGAGTCGGTTTAAGTCCTGAGGGCCTTGACCACCTTGGCGGTGGTGACGACTTGGCCGGTGTGGCGCAACGTGTGATCGGCCACGTGGATCACCGCTCCTCCGATCGACGTGGGCAACTGTTTGCGGCCGACCAAGCGCGGAGTATTGAGGTCGGCCGTGGCCAGGACGCGAATCCGGTCGGCGGCGTCACTGAAGGAGACCTCGACCGCGGCGAGTGGTTCCGCCAAAGATTCCTGCTTCCCTTCCCCACCCACTTCGGTTTTGAGTGCGGCCAGCTGCTCGGCGGAGAGTTGGCCGCCCTCGGCATAAGTGAGGATGCGATCGGTAGACCGCGCGATGTGGCGCAAATGGAAAGCAATGGATGTGAGGCCGAGCGGCTGGGCGTGCACTTCCGCGTCGGTCAGGCCGGCGGTCCACTTCGTCAAGTCATCGAGCGAGAGCTCAAGCGCATGCAGAACGGCGCGGCCCGCGGCGGGAACGGCGGTGTAGGTGCCGCGGAGCCATGCCTCGATGTAGGGGATGGGCGCAGGGGCAGTGCTCATGGGGACGTCCTCACGCGTGCAGATTGGCCGACAGTCACTTACCCCGTGCTCTTCACCCGCACCACGGTGATCTTCTCAAAGCCCTCTTCAAAGACCGGCGGCTTGAGCTTTTCGGCCATCTTGCGCATGATGTCTTCGCTCACCGAGCGGTCGCGCTGACGGTTCCGATCGAGGCACACTTCGAGCGGCACATCGAAGAAGACGGCCTGCACCTCGTAGCCGAAGCTTTTTGCCATCTTGATCCACTGGCGGCGCTCGTGGATGGAGAGGTTCGTCGCGTCAACATAGTTCGCGGGCATGCGGGCGATGAGGCGCGCGCGCAGCAGCGAGCGAAGCGTGGAAAAGACCAGCCCCTGGTAGCGCTGCTCCTCCACATCGTCGAAAAGAATATTGCGCAGGAGGTCGCTTGAGAGCGGTGTGATGCCGCGGCGGCCGAACCATGTAGTTTTGCCCGAGCCGGGCAGGCCGATGGCGAGGACTACGAATCCTTTGGGCGCCTGGGGCGATTCGGGACCGGGCGCAAGCTTGGGCTTTGCCGGCATCTCTGGTTGGGTCTCGACTTCGAGGCGTGCGGACGAGCCCGGCGGGACGTTCCACTCCGGCTTGGCGGGCGCATGCTGCCTGGGCAGCGATTGCGGCCGCGCGGACGGCGCCTGCCGTGGTTCATGGGCGCGCGGCGCTGCCGGTGGGCGCGCCGGCACTTCATCAGGGTAGAGCGGCACCAGCGGAGCCGGTTGATTCGAAGGGAGTTCCTGTCCGATTTTTCCTGTGGATTCTGAAGTATTAGGACCGCGTCTGGAGCGTCTTCTCATGCTGCTATCAATCCTTGCCGAAAGCCTTTGCTTACCCCCGAATACCATACTCGGCGAGGCTGCGGCAAATCGTGTGCACTCCGTCACATACAGTTCCAACGTGGGAACACCATCCTTACGGTAGGGAATCGTGTGCGGCGCGACGTTGCCATTCTTCATCCAATGTCGCCCGCAATGATACGATCAAGGGTTTGGTGGAATCCGATTTGAGGCCCACTTCAGACGCCGCACGACACAAGTTTTGAATCCACAGGCCACAAAGACCACAAGGAGAATCGACACATGGCAGTAAAGGTTGGAATCAACGGCTTCGGCCGCATCGGACGCAACGTTTTGCGGGCCGCGCTTGGTAATAAGGAAATCGATTTTGTCGCCGTCAACGACTTGACCAGCCCGGCAACGCTGGCTCACCTGCTCAAATACGACTCGATCCTGGGCAACCTGCCGAACGAGATCGCGTCGGGCGAGGACTTTATCTCGGTCGATGGCAAGAAGATCAAGGTGTGGGCCGAGCGCGATCCCGCCAAGCTGCCCTGGGCCGATGTGGGCGCACAGGTGGTGATCGAGTCGACCGGCCACTTTACCGACGCGGAGAAGGCCAAGGCGCACCTGGGCGCGACGGTGAAGAAGGTCATCATCTCGGCTCCGGCCACCAACGAAGACATCACCATCGTGCTGGGCGTGAACGAGGACAAGTACGATCCGGCGAAGCACAACATCATCTCCAACGCCAGTTGCACCACCAATTGCCTGGCGCCGGTCGTCAAGGTGATTCTCGAAACTACGGGCCTCGTCTCCGGCATCATGACCACCATTCATAACTACACCAACGACCAGGTCATTCTCGACTTTCCGCACAAGGACCTGCGCCGCGCCCGCGCCGCCGCGCTCAACATGATCCCCAGCTCGACCGGCGCCGCCAAAGCGCTCAAGCTCGTGATTCCTGAAACCGCCGGCAAGCTCGACGGCTTTGCGATCCGCGTCCCAACGCCCAACGTCTCCATCGTCGACCTGACCTACATCGCCGAGAAGCCCACGACAGTTGATGCCTTGAACGCGGCCTTCAAGTCCGCCTCCGAGGGGAAATTGAAGGGAATCCTGGGCGTCGATTCGAACCTGCTGGTAAGCTCGGACTTCAAGGGCGACAAGCGCAGCTCAATTGTGGATGCGCCGCTGACCAAGGTCGTAGGCCAGAGCGTGAAGGTTCTGAGCTGGTACGACAACGAGTGGGGTTACTCCAACCGCGTCGTCGACCTGATCGGCTTCCTGGCCAAGAAGGGACTGTAAAACAACGTGAACCGTGTATCGTGAACCGTGAGCGGCAGTCCGCCGACTGATCGACAAGGTCAACTCACGGTCCACGATTCACGATCCACGATCATCGCCTTCAATCCTGCACGAAAGGTAAAACTCCATGGCCAAGCTGTCGATTCAAGACATCGAACTGACCAATAAGCGGCTGTTTATCCGCGTCGATTTCAACGTTCCGCTCACCGAAGACGGCACGACCATCACTGACGACACGCGCATCGTGGCCACGCTGCCGACGATTGAATATGCGCTGCGGAAGAACGCGAAAGTGATTCTGGCATCGCACCTCGGCCGGCCCAAGGGCAAGGCGAATCCGAAGTATTCGCTCAAACCCGTGGTCAAGCGGCTGCGTGAACTGCTCGACAAGAAGCTGGGCGAGGGCGTGAACGTGGCTTTTTCGCCGGATTGCGTGGGCGAGATCGCCGAGGAAATGGCGCGGCAGCTTGAGTCGGGCCAGGTGCTGCTGCTTGAGAACCTGCGCTTCCACGCGGAAGAAGAGGCCAACGATCCGGAGTTTTCGAAGGCGCTGGCCTCGCTTGCCGAAGTCTACGTGAACGACGCCTTCGGCTCGGCGCATAGGGCGCACGCGTCAACAGAAGGAATTACGCACTACCTCAAGCCCGCCGTGGCCGGCCTTCTGATGGAGAAGGAGATCACCTATCTCGGCAAAGCCCTCGAAAATCCCGAGAAGCCGTTTGTGGCCATCATCGGCGGATCGAAGATCTCCGGCAAGATCGACGTGATCCAGAACCTGCTCGATAAAGTGGACACGCTGGTGATCGTGGGCGGCATGGCGTACACATTCCAGCGCGCGCTTGGCGTGAAGACCGGAAAGAGCCTCGTCGAGGAAGACAAGATCGAGATGGCGAAGGAAGCGATCGCAAAGGCGAAGGCCAAGGGCGTCAAGCTGATGCTGCCAGCCGATAACATTCTCGCTGACAACTTTGCGGCCGACGCGAAGACGCAGGTATGGGACTGCTCTGTGGATTTTCCTGACGATTGGCAGGGTCTCGACATCGGGCCGCAGTCCATCAAGGCAATCGAAGAAGTGATTTTGACGGCGAAGACCATCGTTTGGAACGGGCCTGCTGGAGTTTTCGAATTTCCCCGTTTTGCCGTGGGAACCAACGCGATTGCGAGGGCCGTGGCGGCGAATCGGACAGCAACGTCAATCATCGGCGGAGGCGATTCGGTGAGCGCAATCAACCAGGCCGGAGTGGCCGACCAGATCACGCACATTTCGACGGGCGGCGGCGCATCGCTAGAATTCCTTGAGGGAAAGAAGCTGCCGGGCGTGGAAGCGCTGACGGACAAGTAGTACCTGCGGTGCGGCAACCGCGCCCTCGGCGCAGAGACCGCGAGTAATCAAGATTGAAGTCGCATCCGGTAAAAAAGCCGGATGCGATTCTTTTTATGAAGCCTACGGGCCGTGAGGATTAAAAAGCACTGTGGCATATTACACACGAGTCCTGTCGAAAGATGAGGAGTTCCCTTCCTTCGAAGAGCTCGCGCAGTTGGTTCGCTCCCAGCATCCCGAGTACCGGTTGACGATCGAAGAAGGGGACGATGAGGGGTGGAACACTCTTCTGCTCTCTGGAAACGATGAGGTCGAAGTCGCGCTGATTGAGCGCAATCCCGTTATGGACGGCTCGATCGGCCAGGATGAGGTTGCGGATTTCATCGAGGACATGCAGGATTGCAGGCCGAAAAGCGGCGTTCAGTGGCTTGAGAATTACCTGGCCTCCGTGAAGACGGTCTATGCGTTCCAGCACCTGCAAGGCTCGGAAACAGAGGAGGGCAGCAACGCTCTCCACGCACTGCGCGCAGCACTTTGGGAGCGCGGAGACGCAATCATTCAGGCCGACGGGGAAGGGTTCACAAATGAAGATGGCTACCATATCATCTGGCAGTTTTCCGATTCGGTTTCAGGCCCCTGGAAGATGGGCGTGCTTCAGGACGGCGTCTGGCGTCACTTCTCGATGGATCTGGGAGACCCCGATCATAGGAATGCTTTCCTGAAGGGTACTGTGCCTGACGACCTGACTTCGGTATTGGGATCCGGCTCATAGACCCTGCAGCCATTGTGTTCGAAATGGGCCTCCTGTATTCACTCTGTGCTCGCCATCACCCAGATCGCGGAAATCGATTCACTAAAATCGAGTTGAGGAACTGACAAAAATGTCGCGTAAAGCACTGATCGCCGCCAATTGGAAGATGTATAAAACGCCCGCGGAAGCCAAGGCGTTTGTCGAAGCTTTTTTGCCGCTCGTTGCCTGGCACACGCGCGATGAGATTGCGCTGTTCCCTTCTCCGGTGCTGCTGCCGACCGTAGTTGATGGCTGCAAGGGTTCGAACGTCGCGGTTGGCGCTCAGAACATTCACTTCGCTGAGGAGGGCGCTTACACGGGCGAGACCTCGATTTTGCAACTGAAGGCCGTCGGCGGCACGCACACGCTCATCGGCCACTCTGAGCGGCGGCAGTATTTTGCCGAAACCGACGAGATTGTGAACAAGAAGCTGCACACGGCGCTGAAGCACGGCGTTGTGCCGATAGTGTGCGTCGGTGAGGTACTGGAAGAGCGCGAAGCCGGCAAAACGGCGAGCGTGCTGAAGACGCAGGTGACGGGCGCGTTTGCGGGCATCACGCCTGAGGCCGCAAGGCCGATCGTGATTGCGTACGAGCCTGTGTGGGCGATCGGTACGGGCAAGACGGCGACGCCGGAGATTGCAGCCGACGCGCACCGCATCATTCGCGCGGAAGTGGCGACGCTTCTCGGCGCCGATGTGGCCACGGTTATGCGCATCCTTTACGGCGGCAGTGTGAAGCCGGACAATGCGACCGCGCTGATCGGCCAGGAAGAAATTGACGGCGCGCTGGTGGGCGGAGCGAGCCTCAAGCCCGATTCGTTTGCGGCGATTGTGAAGTATTAAAAAGCAGCGGAGCTAGCGGCGTTAGCGGAGCTACCGGAGTTCGCGGCCGCCGCCAGCCGCGAATCATGAGAAGGAAAAAACAGCCGACCGGAGCCAATCAGCTTCGGACGGCTTTTTGTTTGGGAGGAGAATCTGCGCTACATCGCCGCCGGATAGAAGGCAGCAATCCAGGATTGCAACAGCGCCGGGAAGCAGCCGAACACAAGAACTGCGGCGGCGATAGCGATCAACACAACCAGCGTGGAGGGATTCGCCCGAATGGGCGATTCGTCGTTGGCGGGCATGACACAAGCGCGCTTGAGAACCTGCAGATAGTAGTAGAGCGAGACGGCACTGAATGCGATGGCAAGGGCGACAAGCGTGAGTTGCTCGGCCGGCAGCGAGGACAAGGGCCCTTTCGTGAAGCCAGACCAGCCCCCATTGAGCACCGTGGCGAAGAGATTGAACTTGGCCCAGAAGCCGACGAGTGGCGGAATTCCTGCCAACGAGAGGAAGAGCACGAGCAGTACGGCGGCGAGAAACGGATTGCGTTTGTGCAGGCCGAGGAAAGAATCGAGCTTGTCCGAGCCAGTGGCGCGCTCGACGACGCCGACCACTCCAAATGCGCCGATGGTCGTGAGCCCGTAGGTAACGATGTAATAGAGGATGGCTTGTGCGCTGGCGTCGCTCCAGGAGAAGAACGCGAGGCCGAGCAGAATGTAGCCGGCGTGCGCGATGGCCGAATAGGCAAGCAAACGGCGGACGCTCGACTGCGCTAGCGCGGCCAGGTTGCCGAAGATCATCGAGAACACGGACAGATCCATGAGGATCATCGGCCACAAGGTGACGAACCCGATAGTAACTGGAGGCGTGGGGGCGCCGGCAGAATGAGTGATGACCATGACGCGGCCACCCGTCAAGTGCAGCATCCTAGGCCACCAGAGGATCGCATGGCTGATGGAGATGAGCAGCGCGAAGCTCGCGACCTTGGAGACGGATGCGATAAAAGCACCGGCAGGAGCGGGAGCGCCTTCGTAGGTGTCGGGCGCCCAGAGGTGGAACGGGACCGCGGCTATCTTGAAGCCCAGGCCGGCGGCGACCATGACCAGCGCAATCACAAGCAACGGCGTTGCGCCGTGCGCTGAGGCTGTGTAGCCCCACAACACAATTTTGGGCAGGCTGGTTGATCCGGAAAGCCCGTAGAGATAGCTGAAGCCGAAGAGTAAAAACGCCGCGGACATTCCGCCAAAGAGATAGTATTTGATCGCGGCTTCAGCGCTTTTTTCGGATTGTTTGTTAAACGCTGTGAGAATGTAAAGGCCAAGGCTCAACAGCTCGAGGCCCACAAAGATCACCAGTAGATCCTGCGCGGCGGAGATGATCAATCCGCCTGCTGCGGCCATCAGCACGACCGAAACGTACTCGCCGGCGTGGCGCGTGAACGTGGAATCGATGAGAAGCAGAAGCGTGAGCGCTGTGAGCACGAGGATGGCAACCTGCGCAACGCCTGCCGAGCCTCCTGCCGCGAGCAAAACGTCGTTGCCGGCACTGAATCCGGCCCAATCCACTGCACAAACAGTCCAGATGGCCGCGATGCAGCCGGCGACACCAATGAATGCGGCGACGGCCACGCGGATTTCAAGAGCTTTCTTGCGCAGGAACCCGAGATCGACGACGATCACGAGCAACGCGGCAATTTCGAGAGCCGTTTCAGGCAGCGTGGCCCGAAAGAGCGAAGCAAAGCTGAGGGCGGCGTAGTTCATTGCACGCCTCCCGCGAGCAGCGCCTTCACGGCCGGCTCAATTTGATCGAGAAGAATACGCGGGTAAAGTCCTACAGCGAGCGTAGAAATACCGAGCAGCGCGACGCCGGCAAATTCGGGCCAGGTGATGGGCGCAAATTTATGCGCCTGCTCCGATTCAAGCTCGTGCGGACTGGGCAGCGTGTCACTGAAGAATACCTTTTGCAGGGCACGCCAGATGTAGGCGACACCAACGATGATGCCGATGCCGGAAACGATGGTCCACCAGGGATTGGCTTGCCACGCGCCGACGAGGACTTGCAGCTCGGCGACAAACCCTGAGAAGCCGGGCAGGCCCATTGAGGCGACACCGGCAAATACGAAGGCCCACGCCGCGAAGGGCAGCCTTCGCGATAGATGCATGGGTTCGAGCTCGGCAAATTGGCGTGTATGCGTGCGGTCGTAAACGATGCGGCCCACAATGGCAAACAAGAGACCGGCGATGACGCCGTGCGAGAACATCTGCAGGACCGCGCCGTCGAGGCCAATCTGATTCAGCGTCATGAGGCCGAGAAGCACAAACCCCATGTGGCTCACGCTGGAGTAGCCGATGACGAATTTGAAGTCGGTCTGCGCCAGGGCGACGAGCGCGCCGTAGACGATTCCGATGACGGCGAGCCAGGCAAAGACGTCGCGCCACGAGCCAATGCCGATGAACGAGAATCCCCAGGGATCGAGGCCGTGCGGAAAAAGGCCGATGCCGACGCGGAGGCAGCCGTAAGCGCCCAGCTTCATGACCACCCCCGCGAGCAGCATGGAAGCTGCGGTAGGCGCGGCGACGTGGCCCGTGGGCGCCCAGGTGTGGAACGGCCACATGCCGGCAAGGATCGCGAAGCCGACAAACACAAGCGGAAAACACCACAGTTGAAAATCGGCGGGCAGGCCCGCGTGCGCGAGAGCGGCGAACGTGGTCGAGTGGCTGCCCGCGGTGGCGTAGGCCGCGAGCAGCCCGATGAGGACCATGGCCGAGCCGACGAAGGAGTAGATCGCAAGCTTCATCGCGCCGTATTCGCGGCGCGTGGAACCCCAGATGGAGATGAGGAAATACTTCGGAACGATGGCGATCTCGTAAAAGACGAAGAGCAGGAAGAGGTCGCCGCTCAGGAAGACGCCATAAACGCCGCCGATAAGAGCGAGATAAAACGCGAAGAACTGATTGGCGCGCAGTTCGATGTTCCAACTGAAGAGCACGCCCGCGACAGCGGCGATTCCGGTGAGGAGCACGAGTACGCGGCTGATTCCGTCGGCGGCGATCAGATAGTGAATGCCCATGGAGGGCACCCAAAGCGCATCGACAAAGACCTGGCGGCCCTGACCCATGCCGGCACCGAAGCCCACGACGGCGATCACAAGGCCGGCCGCGGAAACGACGAGCGCCCACCTGCGCGCCAATTCGGGCTTGGCTTTGGGCAGGAGCGCCGAGATCAGCGCGCCGGCAAACGAGATGTAGATCGCCCAGGCCATTCTCTAAAATCTCCAGTGCGAGAGCAGGTTCATGACCGCGGGATTGATCGTGTCTAGGATCAGGCGTGGCGCAAGCCCGACGAGGAACATGAGGCCGATTACCGGTGCGAGTGCGATCCGCTCGCTGTGATGAAGGTCAGGAAAGTTGACCGACCGCTCTGGGACCGGGCCAGTGAAAACTTTCTGAATTACGGTGAGAATCACGATCGCCGTCACCAACAAACCGAGGATCGAAACGGTGGCCGCAACCCAAGCGAGCGGAAAAACGCCGCGGAAGATGAGGAACTCGCTGACAAAGCTGTTGAGGCCGGGCAGACCAAGCGAAGAAAAGAGCACGATGCCCATAAGGCCCGCGAAGACTGGCGCCGGCTTGCGCAGGCCGCCGAAATCGTCAATGCCGCGCAAACCGCCGGTGCGGAACTGAATCATTGCGATGAACCAGAAGATGGCGGCTGCGGTGATGCCATGATTGAACATCTGAAGGATCACGCCGTTGAGCGCGGCGGCCTGGTTGGCTTGCTGCGCTGCGCCTGAAACCGGAACTGCCAGCGCGAAAATTGCGAGCAGGCAGTAGCCCAGGTGATTCACCGACGAGTAAGCAAAGACGCGCTTCAAATCTTTTTGTGCGGCCGCAGCCCACGCGCCCATCACGACGGTGACCACCGCGAGAACGAGCAGCGGAGTCCGCATAGCGGCGATCTGCACGCCGAAGATAGGCAGCGCGATGCGCAGGAGGCCGTAGACGCCCATCTTCGACATGGCGCCGGTGAGCAGCATGGTAACGGGCGAGGGTGCTTCGGCATAGGCGGCCGGCAGCCATGTGTGGAAGGGGACAATCGGCACTTTGACTGCGAAACCCGCGAGAACACCAACGGCGAGCCAAGGCATCACTGCGCCAAGATGCGCCGTAACCATCTGCGTCAGCGCGCCCGATGCAGCCATGGCAGTGAGGATGCCGAAGTCCATCGTGCCCGGCGCATATTTCGTCCCGGTGGAAAGAAAGACGGCAAGAAACGAGAGCAGCAGCGCCACCGAGCCGGTCATGGTGTAAACGAAGAACTGCGTAGCCGCCGGGCCGCGTCGTGGACCGCCCCACAGTTTGATGAGAAAAAATGCGGGGATGAGACTCAGCTCCCAGAACAAAAACCAGTGAAAAAAATTCAACGCCGTGAAAGAACCGAAGAGACCCGATTCGAGGATCAGGATGAGTCCGTAGAAGAGGCCTGGCATGTGGTGGACGCGATGCGAGGCGTCGACTGACATGAGCGTGACGATGGCGGAAAGCAGAAGCATGAGTGCGCCGAGGCCGTCGACGCCTAGGTGATACTCGACGCCCAGCGACGGCGCCCATGGATGAATCTCAACCAATCCAATGCTCCCGTCGGCGGGAAGGCTAATCCAGACAAAGAGCGCGACAACGAGGCAGGCGAGTGAAGTGACCAGCGCAACACCGCGCGCGTGCTTACCCGCAAAGAGCGCAATTGCCGCGCCGACAAGCGGCAGCACGGTAATGAGCGTGAGAATCGGAAAGCCGCTGGCGATTTCGTTCATGGCCGCCTGCTCCAGAAAAGAATGACGACGAGCGCGACCACGGCCACGGCGAGAATGCGCAGGTAGTTCTGCACACGGCCGCTCTCGATGCTCGCCAGCAGGCCGCCGCCTTCAGAGAGTTCCTCGCAGGTTTTGTCAAAGCCGCCATCGACCCAATTGATGTCGAGCACGCGGTTGAGCTGCGCCCAGAGGGCGAACAGCACGGCAACGAAAGCAACGATGCCGCCCCACACGCGGCGGTCAAGCCAATCGGCCACGCGGGCCCACCACTTATAGAAGGCAATCACCGTGACGCCGTAGAATTCGTCGACGTAGAGGCGGTCGCGGAGCGGAGCCCAAAGCCACGGCACGGATTTCTCGAGCGCGTCCGGCTCCTCCGGCTTGGGCGAGTTGTTGCCGTAGAGCCGCCAGCCTAGCCCGAGGCCGAGAAAAACCACCAGCGACGAAGTGACCATGAGCAGGCCCAGACCCGGCTCCGTAAATCCGCGCCAACTGAAGGTGGCCGCTCGGTTCTCAAGAAACGCGCGGAACCACGGCCACGCCGGAGTTCCGATCAAGCCGAGCGTTATGGCAAAGAAAGCCAGAATAGCGAGCGGCGCAGTCATGATCTTTGGGCTCTCGTGCGCCGTTTTATGGCCACGCCAGTAACCGAGGAAGACGTAGCAGACCTGGCGCGTCATATAAAAAGCTGTGAGCAGCGCGCCGAAGACCAGAAGATAGAACGGCCCTTTTGCAACGCTCCAATGCTGCGCAGCCTCGAGAATGCCATCCTTCGACCAGAAGCCGGAGAAGAAGATCGGAAATCCGCACAGCGCGAGCATGCCAATGGCGTAAGTGATGAACGTAAGCGGCATGTCGGCCTTGAGGCCGCCCATGCGGCGAATGTCCTGTTCTTCGTGGCAGCCATGAATCACTGAACCTGCGCCGAGGAATAGCAGCGCTTTAAAAAACGCGTGCGTAATCAGGTGGAACATGCCCACCGCGACGCCACCGAGGCCGAGACCGGCCATCATGTAGCCGAGCTGCGAGACGGTGGAGTAGGCGAGGATGCGCTTGATGTCGTTTTGTGCGACGGCGATGAGCGCGGCGAAGACAGCGGTGGCCGCGCCTACCCATGTAACAACGCTGAGAGCGACAGTCGTTCCACCCGACGCGGAGCCGGCCGACATAAGCGGATAAACCCGCGCGACAAGATAAACGCCGGCGGCAACCATGGTGGCTGCGTGAATAAGAGCGGAAACGGGCGTGGGGCCTTCCATGGCGTCGGGTAGCCAAACATGCAGTGGAAGCTGGCCGCTCTTGCCGACCGCTCCGGCAAAAATGAGCAGCGCGATGGCCCCGGCTGCGCTGAGACCGAGGCCCGCGTGCTGTGTCGAGAGGACCGCAAGCGAAAGCGGCTCGATCGAACCAATTCCGTTGTTATACAAAAGCAATGTGCCGGTTGATGAAAACAGCCAGACAATTCCGAGAAAGAAAAAAATGTCACCAACGCGCGTGGTGACAAAGGCTTTTTTCGCAGCCGCCGCAGCTGAAGGCTTTTGATACCAGAAGCCGATGAGCAGATACGAAGTGAGGCCGACGATCTCCCAGCACATGAAGAACAGAAGCAAGCTGTTTGAGATGACGACGCCGAGCATGGCCCCGGCAAAGAGCGACATAAAGCAGAAGAAACGGGTGAAGTTCTTGTCGTGGGCCATGTAGCCGACGGAGTAGATGAAGATTAGCAGTCCCACGAAGCTGACCATCACGAGCATGATGGCGGCGAGAGGATCGAGAACCCAGCCGAGATCGACGCGCGCCGCGCCAAAGTGGAACCACGTAAAACTCACTGTTTCGCGAACAACCGTGCCATGCGCCCAGCCGCTGACGACGTGTACAAACGCGATCAGCGACAAGAACAGCGAAAAACCGAGCGAGCCGGTGGCTAGGCCCGAAGCAAATCTGCGCCGCGGCTGCTTGAGCAGCGCAATGATTCCCGAAGCGACCATCGGCACTGCCGGGATGAGCCACAAAAAGCGCGTGATCGAGGACGCGGCGAACTGCGGAGCGAATGAAGTGGATTCCTGGATCAAGCGTTCACCCCTTCATCCTGTCGATCTTGTCTAGCTCGGTGGTGTTGGTATGTCGATAGATGGCGATGACGAGGCCCAGGCCCACAGCAGCCTCGGCCGCGGCCACGGCGATGGAGAAAATCGCGAACATCATGCCGGTGAGCGCCTCCGGATGCGGTCCGTAGCGCCAGAAAGCGATGAAATTCAGGTTGGCGGCGTTCAGCATCAATTCGATCCCAATAAGCACAAGGATCGCGTTGCGGCGAACAAGCGCGCCGCCGAGGCCGATGGCGAAGAGCAACGCGGCGACGAGAAGATAGCCTGCGAGTGGCGTCGTCATCATACTCGTCATCTGGGCCTCTCTTTCTCATGCATGGCCACGATGACCGCGCCGATGGTGGCCGCTGTAAGAAGCAGAGCAAGAATCTCAAGTGGCAGCACGTAGCGGCCCACAAGTGCGTCGCCGATGTCGTGCACGCTGACGGAGGGGACGGCATCCTGCTGCGGAATTGCGCTGACGCTGGCGAGCACCGCCCACCCGATGACAGCAAAGACGCCCGCTGCGATCACGAGGCCCAGGAACCAGGTCTTGCTGAAAACACCGTCCTTCGGCAGATCGGAGCCGCGCGTGAGCAGGATAGCGAACACAATGAGGATGGCGACTGCGCCGATGTAAACGAGAATCTGCGCGAAGCCGGCAAACTGAGCGTCGAGTTGCAAGAACAGCAGGGCCAGTCCGGCGAAGGCCACCGTGACGGCGAGCGCGCAGTGAACCAGATGCTTGAGCAGCACGGCGGCCAAGCCACCGGCCAGCGTGACGGCCGCAAGCAGATAGAAGATCGGAGTCAACGTTCAAGCTCCCTATTCAGCATAGCGGTAGCTCCTGCGGCCAAAGTGCTCGCCGCGCATGCCCAGCCGGCCCATGACGATGTAGGTCGCCGCGAGAATGATGGTGCAGACCACCCAGCGCTGCCAGCCCTCGCCCATAAAGCGCCAGAGCGCGGTCACAAGCAGGTTGAGCAGCGTGAAGGGCAAAACAAATTTCCAGGCAAAGTTCATCAGCTGGTCCTGGCGTAGGCGGGGCAGCGTGCCGCGCATCCAGATAAAAACGAAGATCGACATCATCACTTTGCCGAAAAACCAGATCCACGACGGAATGAATTGGAGGAACGACAGTGGTGCAGACCATCCGCCGAGAAAGAGCGTAGTGCCGAGGCCGGAAATGGAAAACATGGCGAGATACTCGCCGAGAAAGAAGAGCGCGAATTTGAAGCCCGAATACTCGGTGTGGTAACCGGCGACCAGTTCAGATTCGCCCTCAGGCAGATCGAAAGGCGAGCGATTGGTTTCGGCCGTGGCGGCGATGGCGTACATAAGAAAGCCCGCAAGGCCCCACGGCGTGAAGATGTACCAGTGTGGAAAGATGCCGGTGTACTGATCCTGCGCCGCGACGATCTTGGGCAGCGAGAGCGAGCCGGTGATCATGACGACTGCCACGCTCGAGAGCAGCAACACGACTTCGTAGCTGATCATCTGCGCAACGGCCCGCATAGCGCCGAGCAGCGAATATTTATTGCGGCTCGACCAGCCCGCCATAAAGACGGAAAGCTCTGTCGCCGCGCCCATGGCGAAGAAGAAGAGCAGGCCCGAGTCCATGTCGACCAGCACCATGTTGCGGCCCATGGGCAAGACCGCGAAACCCATGAAGACCGTGACCACAAGCGCGAGCGGCGCAAGAAAATGCACCGCGGCGTTGGCGCTGAGCGGAACAATGTCTTCCTTGGTGAGCGATTTGATGCCGTCGGCGACCGGCTGGAAAAGGCCATAGGGACCAACACGATTCGGCCCAATTCGGTTCTGGATGCGGCCCAGACCTTTGCGCTCGAAGACAGTAGTCAGCGCGAAAAGGCCGGGAAAAACGCAGACGATGGCGATGACGCCGAGCACTGCACCCGCTGCAGGCCGCATCGCGGTGGGCAGAAATCCAATAAGCCAATTGCGCAGAAGAACGAAGATCTGATCGAAATTCGAGAAAAAGGGATTCACGAAGAAGGAGCTCGCGGACCCAAGCGTCACGATCATGGGCTAGCTCCCTCCTTCGGACTTCGCCGGCGGAGCTGCGGGCGCCGCCGCGCTGGACGCCGCAGCAGCTTTGGCGGCGGCTGCTTCGGCCGCGGCTTTGGTTCGCGCTTCCACTTTGGCTTTTTCCTCAGCCAGCCGCGCGTCCACTTCAGCTGCTTCCGTTGGATGGATCGAGTGGTAATACTCGTTTGACCTGGCTAGTTTCTCGCGGTCTTCGAGCAGGCCGCCGAAGCGATCGTCGGTGGCAAGCTCAAATTGCGTGTCCATCTTGATGGCCTCGAACGGGCAAACTTCAACGCAGATCTGGCAGCTCATGCAGACCGAGATATCGATGTCGAAGCGCGCGGGGTAAAACTGCGGCTTACCCACGTAGTCCGGCTTTTTGTCTGTACTTTTTTCGATGTAGATGCACTTGGGCGGGCACTCTTTTTCGCAGATCTGGCAGGCCACGCAGCGCATGCCGGCCTCCCAATCGGCGCCGTCATAGACGAGAAAGGGAAAGACGCGCGCATTTTCGACGGTCGGAATCCGATGTTCCGGATACTCGACCGTCGTAAGACGCTCTTTGGAGACGTAACTTCCGAAGAAGTTTCGCGCCGTCTCCGCCATCCCTTTCAGAATTCCATCACCCAGCAATGTTGTTACTCCAGTTATCAGTTATCAGCAGTTAGTGATCAGCAACTAGCGACTACCGGTCCACTTCTCCCAAAACAATATCCACGCTGCCAAAGATCAGTACGACATCGGCGACATTGTGCCCCAGGCACATGTCTTCCAAAACAGTCAAGTTGATCAGGCTCGGCGGGCGCACACGATAGCGATAGGGATTGGGCCCGCCGTCGCTGATTAGATAAAAACCGAGCTCGCCTTTCGGCGCTTCAATGCGGCCGTATGCTTCGCCAGGCTTGGGGCGGAAGCCGCGCAGTTTCGCTTTCGGGTCCATGATCGGCCCGGCAGGAAGTTCCTTGAGTGCCTGCTCAAGAATCTTGATCGACTCGCGCATTTCGAGCACGCGCACCATGTAGCGGTCATAGATGTCGCCATGGTCGCCGAGCGGAATGCGAAATTGAAAGCGATCGTAGATGCCGTAGTGGTCCACTTTGCGAATGTCGTAGTTTACGCCCGACGCGCGCAGCATGGGACCGGAGACTCCGGCGTTGACGGCCAGCTCAGGCCGCAGAATCCCCACACCCTGGCAACGCGCCATCAGAATTTCATTGGACGAGAGCAGCGCTTCAAACTCGTCGACGAATGCGGGCAGGCCGGCGACCACTCTGCGCGTGGCGTCGATCCACGGCGCAGAAACATCCACGCGACAGCCGCCGAAGCGCATGTAGTTGCACATCATGCGCGAGCCGGTGAGCGACTCAAAGAGGTCGAGTATCTTCTCTCGCTCCTTGAAGGCATACATGAGCGGCGTGCCACTGGCCCCCATCTCCTGAATGAGAAAACCGATGGAAGAGGCATGATTCTGAATGCGCGTGAGTTCGGCGAGGATCACACGAATGTATTCCGCGCGCTCGGGAACCGGCTGGCCGACGAGTTTCTCCACGGCCAGAGCGTAGGCCCAATTGTTGGTCAGAGAGCAGAAATAATCGAGGCGGTCGGTATAGGGCATCGACGACAGATACGAGGCGCCCTCGGCAATTTTCTCGTGGTTGCGGTGCAGATAACCAAAGACGGGCTTGAGACGGACGACGCGCTCACCATCAAGCGCCACGTCCATGCGGAAGACGCCGTGCGTCGACGGATGATGCGGACCCATGGCGACTTCGAGCATCTCGCCCTCGCCGTCCGGCTCACAGACCGGCGGCCGGTTCCAGCCCGCGACTCTCTCCGCTTTGGTTTCCACAACGCTCATGCGCTGGCCAATCTCCGGTTACTGTCTACTGTTCACTGTTCGCTCTTCACTGCTTTTGTGCTCTTGCGCCCGCTTTAGCACTTCATCGTGCGGCGTCGGCTCGTATTCGAAGTCGTCCGGTTCCACGTAATCCTTGCGCATCGGATGGTCCTTGAATTCCGGCCACATCAAAATGCGGCGCAGGTCGGGATGACCGGTGAAAGCAATTCCATAGAGATCGAAGATTTCGCGCTCCTGGAACTCGGCCGCGCGCCAGATGGGTGTGAGTGACGGAAGCTCGACCTGATCTTTCCGATTTGCCGTTCGCATGCGGATCACGAGCGGTCCGTGCTTTTTCTCGACCGAAAAAAGATGATAGACCGCCTCAAGACAGCCGGGTTCGATGTGCTTGCGGGTCTCCTCGACCGTTTCTTCGACGGTCTGCTCGACCCCGTCAACCGTTTTCACAACCTGACGCGTTACTTTAACTTTCTCCGCTATCTCTTTGTCTGGCCAGTCGACTCCGGAAACGTTGGAGAGAAAATCGAAGGTGAACTCGGCGTCGTCGCGCAGAAATGTTGCGACTGCAACGGCAGACTCCGGCGCGATCCGCAGCGAGTGCTGCGCGCAAGGGCTGGGGTTCGACACAAACTCCACGCCCGCGCCGGGAACCGCCGCCTCAATCGCCGCCTTGATCTCTTCCACCGTCTTCAAATCAGCTACCAGCTTTCAGCTATCAGCAAATCGTCACCGCTCCGAATATGTCTCTGTTCCCCGTTTCTACCGAATCGTGATCGGCACCGGCCAGACGCCCTGGTTCGATGTTGGCTCCAGATCGTGCGCGCCCTGCTCAGGCACCGGAAACTCGCCCTGCGCGTTGGCGTCGAGATGGCGCGGCCTGCCCTCACCGGTCAACGGTTGGCCGTCGATTTTCTTTTGCAATGTCATGAAAGCCTGGATCAGCGCTTCAGGGCGCGGCGGGCAGCCAGGAATGTGCACGTCCACGGGAATATAGCGATCGATGCCTTTGAGGACGTTATAGTCCTGCTTGAACGGACCGCCGGAAATCGCGCACGCGCCCATGGCGATGACGTAGCGCGGCTCGGCCATCTGGTTGTAGAGCCGCACTACCTGCGGCGCCATCTTCTTGGTCACGGTGCCGGAGACAATCATCAGATCGGCCTGCCGAGGCGAAGGACGGAAAACTTCCGCGCCAAAGCGAGCCAGATCGTAGCGCGCCATGGTGGTAGCGATCATCTCGATGGCGCAGCAGGCCAGGCCGAATTGCATGGGCCACACCGAGCTGCGGCGGCCCCAGTTGTAGAGCTCCTCGATCGTGGTGACGAAGATGCCCTGCTTGCCTAGCTCGATCTTCAGATTCTGATCAACTGCCATGAGTCGCTATGCTCCGATGGAGTGAATGAGTGAACAAGTGAAGGAGTGAAAGAGAAGCCAGTAGTAAGGCTCTAATTCATACAAATGCAGACCTGGAGACAAAACCCGGGCCCCACCCGCCTTCCTATTCCTTCGTTCACTTCTTCACTTGTTCACTCCTTCACTTCTTCTTTCAATGCCACGTCAGCACGCCCTTTGCCCACGCCCACGCCAGCCCCTCAACCAGCAGAAGGACAAACACCAGCATGGCCGCGCACGCTGCCGCGCCTAAACCTGTAAATGCCACCGCAAACGGCAGCAGAAAAACTGCTTCCACGTCGAAGATGAGAAAAATGATGCCGTAGAGGTAGTACGCCGAGCGAAACTGCATCCATGCATCGCCCTTTGACTCCAGACCGCACTCGTAGATTGCGTTCTTGACGGCGTTGGGCTTGGCTGGCGAAAACACCCGCGCCCAGAGCCAGGCCAGCCCCAGCGGGGTGAGGCCAAAGCCGAGTGCCGCTGCGAACAAAACTGCCAATGAAAAGTAGGGACTGGAAGTCATCGTGGGAAAGAATTTCCTACTCTTTCAAGCTACCAGTTTGGGGCATGGTTTGGCGAAGGAGTTGGCGCCCGCCAGCACCATTCAGGCTGGTTTTTCCACCATTTATCCCATCAGGTGAACCGTTGGATGGCGGCCACCTCCAGGCCGCTCAGTCGTCGTCGCCGTCGTCTGTCTTCTTCGCACGCACTTTCAGCATCGGCGGCACCGGCGCGTTGCCCATCGCGTCCTTCCACAGGATGACGTTGAGTTTTTCGGCCGGCGCGCGATCCGCATGGCTGAAATCCATTTTCATGCTCGCCTTCGCTCCCGCCGCGTTCTTCGGATTCGCGGTATAGATCAGCCCGTTGTCACGATTGGAGTAATCGGCGGTGTAGGGTGTCTGGTCGCCCGGTCCGGCAAACTCGGGCGCCAGCATCGAGCAGAAGGCATCGTTGTTATTCATCGGCGGCAAGCCCAGCAGTGCTTCCATCGTGCGGACGACGCTTACCGTGGAGTAGAAACGGCTATCGACAAACGGCGCGGCACTCGGTCCGTGAGGCGAGTACTTGCTGATGACGAGCGCAATGCTGCGGTGCGCATCTACGTGGTCGGCGCCATTCTGCGCGTCGTCCTCAAGGACAAAAAAGGCCGTGTCGTCCCAGTAGGGCGAGTGCGAGATCGCTTCCACGGCGCGGCCCACGGCAAGATCGTTGTCGGCGACGCTGGACTTCGGCGTCGGCCCGCCAGGACGCGTGCCCGCAGTGTGATCGTTCGGCAGGCGCAGCATAACGAATTCCGGCATGGTGTCGTGGCCGTGCTCTCGATCTGCGACCCATTGCTTGAGGTGGCGCAGAAATATCTCCACACGGATCTGGTCGGGAACCATCAGCTCGAAGTCCGGCGCTTCTGGTGCGAAGTGGCCCACCAACTCGGGCTTGGTGGCGATGTTGGTCGCCAGGCGCGGAATGGGCCACGGCCACTTATTCATGCCGCCGCCCCACTCGGCGGGTAGTGCCTCGCCAGGCGCAAACGCCTTGTGCACACAGTCCGGGCCAGCGAGCATGGCGCCCAGCGTGGCGTCGGCAACCGCCGGCTGGTCGCAAAATGTCGACGAAATATATTCGCCAAAGTGGTAGTAGGTCTTACCGTGCGCGGCCAGATCGCCCCAAAGATACCCGCTGGCTGGCTCATTCACGTCAGGGATTTTTTGCAGCAGCGGATAGCCACCGGCCACAATGCCTTCGTAGTCGTAGGCTCGCTGCTCGCCGCGATAGTTTTGCTGCCAGGTTTTTTCCAGGTAATCCGAGCCGATGGCCGCGTTGGACCATACATGACCGTCGCCGGAGACTTCGCCTGAGTCAAAAAAGTTGTCGAGAACGCCGAATTGGAGCGCCAGTTTGTGTTCGTTGGGGGTGATCGCCTGGCCGTACATCGCGAGGCTCGCGTCGCCGTCAGCAACCTGCTTGCCGCCCTGCGCAAGATCGCCGAGGATCTGGTCGTAGGTACGGTTTTCCTTGATGATGTAGATGACGTGGCGAATGCGCTGCGTGGCGCCGCCCGCGAACACGATCTGCTTCTGCGCGGCGTTCATGCGGTTCGACGCCAGCACTGTTGACGTCCAATCGGCCAGATGGCCGTCGATTTCCGATGCATCGATCGTCGCCAGTGAACCGTAGAGAAGCGTGCCGATGTAGGTGCTGCTACCCCGGCGTTGATGCGGCTGCGCATCGGCAATCTTCTGCGGGAAGTTGTTGGGCCCGGTTCCCTTGCCCTTGTCCGTCGCGAAGTGAAGCTTGCCGCCGGAGGGCGTCGCGACAAACGCCATCGATATCGGCATCCATTCGGTGGGTATGAATCCATCCGGCTCGACCATTCCCGCCTTCGCGGCCTTCGGCGTCAATTCTCGCGGGTCGATGACGGCCACTGCGTCGGTGGCCATGTTTGCCACATAGAGCCGGCTGCCGTCACCGTTCAGTGCCAGAGCAACCGGCTCTGCACCGAAATAACTCTGTCCAGGCAAGCGCGTGTCAAAGTAGCCTTTCACCTGAAATTGGCCCGAGCCCACATTTACGGCGGCGACGGCGTCGCGATTCGCGAGCGCGACGTACAGCAATCTCTCGCCGGGCGTCAAAACCATCGCACATGGATGCGTTCCCGGAGCAATGGGGCTCAGCGGCTTAAGCAGCGCCAGCTTGCGCGCCACTTTTCCGTGCGACAAATCGAGCTCAATAATCTCCGATGCGTTCCACATTGCAACAAACGCACGCTTGCCGTCGCTGGTGACGGCGAGAGCGACGGGGTAGGTCGAAGGCACGGCATCGCTTTCGGAGAGGTCGAAGCGCTCTTCTATTGCGCCCGTCGCGGCATCGAGCAGCACAATATCGTCGGAAAGATTTTCGGCAACGAGCAGCTTTTCGTGGCCGGGCTTACCAAGGACCGCAATCGCGGCCGGATACGGGACGCCCTCATGATTGTCGATTCCCTCGGGCAGTCGCGTCTTTCGTCCCGGCGGGAGTGGAGCAACCGGCAGATGAATCAGGCGCTCAGGCGCAATTTTGCCTGCGAAGAACGTGTAGACCCCGATCCCGCTGCCAACATCGTCTTTGCCGTCGCCTTTCGCGTCGGTGAGCGAGGCCATGCTGGCGTAGATGTGGCTGCCGTCGCGGCTGAACGCGAGACCGGAGTAGAGTGTCTGATGCGCACGATAAAACGTCCGCGCATCGGGAAAGTCGGCTAGCCTGCCGCTCGCGGTGTCCTGCACCGTGAACGACTGGTCATACTTCGACTCGAAGGTTCCGTAGCCGGCGTTCACCGTGACCACGTAGCGGCCGTCGGGCGAAACCGCCATCGAGATGGGCAGGCTGTTGATGCGCTCCGGATGGCCCGGGACTTCACCGATCAACTGCTTGCTCGAAGGCAGGTCAATACTCGGGTTCGTTTGGGCGGTTTGCGCGGAAGCATAAGCCGGCCCTGCACACAGCGCGGCGAAGATCACAAAAGGAATTCGGGGACGCATGGAGAAACACACCTCGAGTCGATCAAACGCGGCCCGCATGAATTTGCGGTAAATCAAAAGAGCGCGCCGCAGACCAACTCATTCAGTCTATTGAATAAGATGCAACCTTAACCGAACGAATGAACCTGAAGCCAGAATTCCGGCCAGGGTTCGCGAAGATTTCTACAGACCCAAATGGTGGTGTACTCGCCAATGGCAGAGTTCTCGATTCCATAGCGGTTTGTTACATGGCCCGCGACTTCACAGGACTCGAAGGCTCCAACGATAATCTCTGGGAAACCGATGACGATGAGCGTGGATGGCGGAGGATTTCCATATCCGTGCAGAAAGTCGCTATCTGACCCGCTGATGGCCGCCGGTAAACCGTAACGCGCGCCGAAGATCGCGATCGCACCCGTTCCTCCTGAGTCGCCGGTGAGGATTCCCAGATGGCTGCGGTCCTCGGCGGGCAGGGAGTCGCGGATCTGAGCGGCGGCCTCGGCCATCTCCGGCCAATCGAACTCCTCGTTGAAATTCCCGTTCGCCTTGTCGGCGAACTTCCACCAGGCGGAGCCCGCCGGTGCGATGGGTAGCACAACCACACCTACCAACACCGCTGCCACTGCCAATGCACGATAGGTTCTCCTGCGAACGACGCGAGCACGATTCGCAGACAACGTGTTCACCCACTGCTCTCCCCAGGCTGAACCCGCGGCCAGGAGCATGGGGTAAGCCGGGGAGAGGTAATACTGACGGCCGCGAGCGAACAGGAACAGAAGCAGCGGCACCAGGTACATCCAGGCGATCATGCGATAGCGCTTGCCGCCCGGCGCGACGAGACAAAAATACAGGCCCGCGATCCAGATCGGCACCGTAATGATGTTCGTGGCTACCCAGAATTGGTCTCGCAGAAAGAAATGAGCCTCGTCACGCCCGACGTCACGAGCGTGAATGTACTTCAGAAAATCGAGCGAGATGAAATTGTGGTGGACCTCCCAAAGAAAGTTCGGAAGGCAAATCAGTGCGGCGAGCAAAACACCACCCCAGAACCACGGGCTTCGCAGAAAACGGCGGGCTTCCGTAAAGAGAACACCGCATAGGATTCCCGCAACAAAAAACGCGATCGTATACTTCGTCAACGCGCCAAGCCCGACGGTTGCTCCGATGGCGAGCCACCAGCGGGCGTTGCCTGACCGCAACAATCGAACGGTGTAATAGGCGATCAGCACCCACCACAGATAGTCGAACGACACGTATTGGAACATCGTTCCCGATGCCAACGAGTCCGGAGCAACGAACGCCGCAAGCGCAGCCACGATTTGAGCGAATCGGCCACCACCCAGTTCGCGTGCCATCAATCCTGTGAGGACCATCGCTGCGGCTTGAGCCATATCTGCAAAAAGCCGGAGGCCGACGAGTGAAGGCCCGAACAGGATCAGCGAGATTCTCGCCAGAAACGCCGTCAGCGGCGGGTAGACTACTTACCCCCAGGCAAGGAATCGCCCGTCATCGAGAGCAAGCAGCTCGTCCCGGTGGAACCCGTACTGGCTATTTGTTAAAACGTGCAGCAAGATGCGGCCGAGCCCTAATAAGAGCAGGACAGCCAGATCGCTTGCGACGATCCGTTTTCTGAGCCAGGAATTGTGCATGGCCAGGAACGTCATGGTTGGAGTGGACCTTGATTTTCGTTGTTGCGCAAAGTATAGCTGGGAATCCCGCTTTACGCAGGGGCGCCCAACGCTTCGCACACGAATCTCAGCCGCCTCCAACTTCGCGAGCGGCCCGTGATGGATCAATCACCAACCCTGCTCCGCCGCTGGCAACTGCGGCGGAGAGAGGTTGGGGCGTGGGAGAACTACTTCCTGTTCGTTATGGGTAGATGCCGCGAACCTCAACGGCCTCTGCCACGCGGCCGATGCCGAGCATGTTGGCGGCGATACGCATGGGAACCTTGCGCTCCATTTGAATCTTGAGCACGTCGCGGAAGGCCGTCTTCATCACATGATCGAGGCGCTTGTAAATGTCGCGCGCCTCCCAGAAAAGATGCTGCTCGTCCTGCACCCACTCAAAATAGGAAACCGTAACGCCGCCTGCGTTACAGAGGATATCCGGGATCACAAAGATGCCCTTGCTCTCGAGGATTCTGTCTGCCGCGGGCGTGAGCGGGCCATTGGCCGCCTCGGCGATGATGCGTGCACGGACAGCGGATGCGTTTTCCGCGTGGATAGCGTTCTCCAGCGCGGCGGGAACGAGGATGTCGCACGGCAAGGCCAGCAGCTCGTGCGGCAGGATGGGCTCGCTCTCCGGGAAGCCATCCACATGGCCGCAGAGCGACTTCATGTGAATGAGTTCGGGGACGTTCAGGCCGTTGCGATTGTAGACGCAGCCCGTTGAGTCGCTGACGGCGATGATCTTCGCGCCTGCTTCATGCAGCAACTGCGCGGCGATGGAGCCGGCGTTGCCGAAGCCCTGCACCACGATGGTGGCGCCCTTCAGTGGGATGTGCAGATGCTCGCAAGCGCTCTCGATGGTGGAGAAGACGCCGCGACCCGTGGCTTCGTTGCGGCCGAGCGATCCGCCCAGGCTGATGGGCTTGCCCGTCACCACTCCCGGAATCGCATAGCCCTTGGTCATGCTGTAGGTATCCATGATCCAGGCCATGGTCTGCGAGTTGGTGTAGACGTCGGGCGCGGGAATATCCTGCTCCGGCCCGATGAGCGGCAGAATCGCGCTGGTGTAGCGGCGCGTCATCCGCTCCAACTCGCCCTGGGACATCGCTTTTGGATCGCAGGTGATTCCGCCCTTGGCTCCGCCGAAGGGGATGTTGACCACCGCGCACTTCCACGTCATCCACGTGGCCAGCGCCTTCACTTCGTCGAGCGAGACCTGCGGATGGTAGCGGATGCCGCCTTTGGCCGGCCCGCGCACCGAGCTATGCTGCACGCGGTAGCCCGTAAAACGGTGAATGTTGCCGTCGTCCATGCGGACGGGTACGCCCACTGTCAGCATGCGCTCGGGCCATTTGATCATCTCGCGCGTATTCCTTTTGAGGTCCATGGCGTCTGCCGCGGTGTCGAAGTTCTCCATCGCAACGTCATAGGCGTTTGCTTGATTCGCTACTGCTGTTGGCATTGGTGTTTCCTCCTTGCCTGAGCTGCCGAGGTTGCCCCATCCTTTCCGGTTCGCTCGGCGAACGGAAAGGATGGGATGCGTCACCGGCATCCGCTCAGGCTAAGCTCGTTTCCGCGACGCGCGCTGCGTTCTGCTCCTCCGGCCGCCCGGCTGCATACACCGGAAGCAGCCATTTGCTGTACGCCGGCAAATGCCCGTGCGTGGCGTCGAAGTACAACTGCCGCAAGCGGCGCGTGATTTCACCGATAGCTCCATTCGCGATCGGGCGATGATCGACGCGCACCACGGGCGCCACGCCCACCGCTGTTCCAGTCAGGAACAGCTCGTCGCAAACATAAAGCTCGCTGCGGGCGATAGACCGCTCGATCGTCTCGATCCCCAGCTCGCGCGCGGCAAGTTCCATGATGGAATCGCGCGTGATGCCTTCAAGAATGTTGTCGGTCACAGCGGGCGTGATCAACCGGCCCTTGCGCACCATGAAGAGGTTGCATGTAGCGCCTTCAGTCACGTGTCCGCGCTCGTTGAGCAAAATGGCCTCGTCGAATCCCGAGCGGTGCGCATCGTCGCTGGCCAGCGCGCTGTTGACGTAGGCGCCGCAGATCTTGGCGCGCGGCGGAATAGCGTTGTCCTCGATGCGGCGCCAGGAGCTGACGCCGGCGTGTAGCCCGTTTTCGCTGTGCAGGTACTCACCGTACGGCACCGCGGCGATGGAAAAACTGTCTTGATCGTCGATGGCCACGCCAATGCGCTCGGCACTTTTGTAAGCCAGCGGCCGAATGTAGAGATCGCCGTGAAACGCGTTGCGCCACGCCAGGTCGACGGTGATCGCGCACAACTCCGCGGGCGTGAGCGGCACATCGATGCGCAGGATTCCGCAATTCCTCTTCCAGCGCTCGTAGTGCTCTCGGGGTCGCAGCAGGTAAAGTTCTTCCGCGCTCTTGTCCCAGTACCCGCGAATGCCCTCGAACACACCAGTTCCATAGTGCAGCGCGTGGGTCAGGATTCCGACGCGCGCCTCGCGCATGGGCACATATTCCCCGCCGAAATACACAATCAGGTTCGGATCCGCATCCGCCTTCATCTCACACCTCCACGAGCGAGTGTTGGAACAGTTCCCTTCCCCGCGCTAGGGCGCGCTCATCGAGTTCCACCCAGCGCGGATTGTTGACTAGGCGGCGCAACGCGTCGCTAATGCTTACCTGCGGAAGAACACCCGCAATCTCCAGCAGCGCACCAAGCATCACCATGTTGGCCGCGCGTTTCTCGCCCAGCTCGTCGGCCAGCTCAGTGAACGGCAGCGCGAGCACATGAACGCCCTCGCGCGCGCAATCGGCTGGAAATTCCTGGCCGTTGTAGATCACCCAACCACCGGCGCGCACGCTTTTGTCGAATTTGCGCAGCGACGGCTCGTTCATGGCCACCAGCACATTGGGCGAACTAACAAGCGGCGAATCGATCGCCTGGCGCGATAGCCGCACGTGGCAGTTCGAAGTTCCGGAGCGCATTTCAGGGCCATAAGACGGCAGCCACGATACTTCGAAACCCGCGTCGAGACCGGCCTCGGCCAGCACCTCGCCAAGCAGCAGCGCGCCCTGCCCACCGAAGCCGGCAATGCGTACCTCGAGGTCAATCTCCTTGTCGCCCGCGACGGCTGCCGCGTTGCCTTCCGGCAAGTCATTCTCGGCAACCCCGAGAATGCGCGGCAGCTCATCGAGCGCGGGTTGCGGCGTCACTGGCCTGAGATCCGCCGCCAAAGTTCGTTCATTCGTCCGGTCGCAGAAAACTCCCAGCCGGAACTCACTTTCCAAAACGTCGCGCACCCAGTGCTGCGCTTCGACGGGAGTCATCTTCCATATCGTGGGGCAGGGTGAAAGCACTTCAATCAGCGAGAATCCCAACCCATGCACTTGGTTTTCGATGCCGCGCCTGATGGCCCTCGCCGCCTGCGCGATCTGTTTGTTGTCGCCCAGGCCTACGCGCTCAATGTAGGCGGGCGCTTTGAGCGTGCTCAGCAGCTCGCTCACGTGGAGCGGATAGCCTTCTGTCGCCGCGCTGCGGCCATTCGGAGTCGTAGTGCTCTTCATTCCCAGCAGCGTCGTCGGCGCGGCTTGGCCTCCGGTCATGCTGTAGATGGCGTTGTTCACAAAGATCACGGTGATGTTTTCGCCGCGATTGGCGGCATGCAGAATCTCCGCCGATCCGATCGCGGAGAGATCGCCATCGCCCTGGTAGCTGATGACGATGCTTTCGGGGCGGCTACGCTTCATGGCAGTGGCCACCGCCGGCGCGCGGCCATGCGCGGCCTGCACATTTCCCACGTCGAAGTAGTAATAGGTGAATACGCTGCAGCCAACAGGACCAACCATGATCGTGCGATCCTGCACGCCCAGATCGTCGATGGCTTTGGCGACCATCTTGTGCACAATGCCGTGGCCGCAACCAGGGCAGAAGTGTGTCTGGTGCTGAAGTTCTTCCTTACGCTCATAACGGTCGTAGAAGGACCTGGCCCGCCCTTGCGCGATTGTGTATTCTGCCGCTAATTCAGTAGACATTTGCCACGCGCTCCTCTTCTCGAGCCGGCTGCGCGAGACCGCCGCGTCGCGCCAGATCGCGAACCAACGCCAGCACTTCCTCGTGCGACGGCACATTGCCGCCCACGCGGCTTAAGAACTCGACCGGCCGAGAGCCATTCAGCGCCAGCTTCACGTCCTCGATCAACTGGCCGGTGCTCATCTCGACCACGCCAAAAACGCGCGCGCTGAATGCCAGCCGCTGGAACTGCACCACGGGAAATGGATAGAGCGTAATCGGGCGCAGCACGCCTACCTTGATTCCGGCTGCGCGAGCCTCCGCAGTCACTGCTTTCAAAATGCGGCCCACGATGCCATAACCCACCAGCACAATCTCTGCGTCCGCGGTCATCCACTCTTCGGCACGAGTTTCGCGCTGCTCGGCGACTTTGTATTTGGCTTCGAGTGCGCGAACGTGCTTTTCCAGCTTGTCGAAATCCAGTTCAAGCGAGTTGATCAAATTGCCTCGCGACGCGGCAGTGCCTGCAACGGCCCACTCCGGAAGGTGCGTTGCAGTGGCTGTCTGCGGAAACTCAACCGGCTCCATCATCTGCCCGATAAACCCGTCGGCAAGAATCACCACAGGATTGCGATAGCGGTCTGCCAGCTCGAAAGCCCACGCAGTCAGGTCCGCCATCTCCTGCACAGAGTGCGGTGCCAGCACGATGGTCCGATAATTTCCGTGACCACCGCCCTTCACCACCTGGTGGTAGTCGCCCTGCTCGGCTCCAATATTGCCTAGGCCCGGGCCTCCGCGCGTGATGTCGGCGATCACGCAAGGCAGCTCTGCGCCTGCCATGTAGCTAATGCCTTCCTGCATCAGGCTGATGCCGGGCCCGCTCGACGCAGTCATGGCCCGCACCCCAGCCGACGCCGCGCCGTACAACATGTTGATAGCCGCGACCTCGCTCTCCGCCTGCACGTAGACTCCGCCTGTCTTCGGCATGAACTCCGCCGCGGCCTCGGCAATCTCGCTCGCTGGCGTGATGGGATAGCCGTAAAACGCGCGGCATCCGGCAAGAATGGCGCTCTTGACTATGGCTTCGTTGCCCTTCATCAGTTGCTTGCGCATGCGCTGGCCCCCTCCGCGGCGGCTTTTGCCGCGCGAACCTCAACTTCGTGCGCGCTCAACAGCCGGTACACCGTAATCGCGCCCGGTTCTGGGCACGCGATGAAGCAGATCCCGCAACCGGTGCAGCCTGCGCCTGCATACAGCGCGGTCCGGTAGCCATAGTGATTCAGCCGGTCGCTCATCGCAATCACCTTGGGAGGGCAGGCCTCAATGCACAGGCCGCAGCCCTTGCACTCCTCCTCGTCGATGCGCAACTGGCCCCGATCCTGCTTCTTTCCGTCCGTCATCGCGCTCACTCTGCCACCCTCCTGACCCCTTCCAACTCCGCCGTTCAAACCAGCGCCGTCGGCCGCTCCATATAGTGCGAGCGCACGGCAAAATCCTCGAGTTCCGCCCTGAAGCGCGGATCGGCAATCGAAATCAGCGCCTCGGCGCGCTCACGCAACGTTTTCCCATGTAAATAAGCGATGCCGTGCTCGGTGACGACGTAGTGCACGTCGGCGCGCGAAGTGACCACGCCCGCGCCCGGCTCAAGCACCGTCACAATCCGTGAAACCGTTCCGCCGCGCGCCGTTGACGGCAACGCTATGATCGGAACTCCGCCCTTGGACCGCGCCGCCCCGCGAATGAAGTCGATTTGCCCGCCGAATCCGCTGTACGGCCGCGTGCCCAGCGAATCCGCGCAGACCTGCCCCGTCATATCCACTTGCAATGCGCCGTTGATGGCAACCATGCGGTCGTTCTGCGCCACCACGAACGGATCGTTGGTGTAGCTGATGGAGCGAAACTCAAAGCTGGGATTCTCGCGGATGAAATCGAAGAGCCGCTGCGTGCCCAGCGCGAAGGCCACCACGGCCTTGCCGCGGTGCAGCGTTTTGCGCTCGCCGTTGATCACGCCCGACTCCATCAGGTCGATCACGCCGTCGGGGCACATCTCGGTGTGGATGCCCAGGTCGCGCTTATCAGTAAGGCAATGCAACACCGCCTCTGAGATGCCGCCGATGCCGGTCTGCAACGTGGCTCCATCGGGAATGAGCGCCGCGACGTTGCGCGCCACGCGCATATGCAGCTCTGTGCACGGTTCGGCTTCCAGCTCCAGCAGCGACCGGTCTGTCTCCACGATGGCGGAAATGTGGCTCACGTGGATTGTCGTCTCGCCATGCGTGCGCGGCATTTGACGATTCACTTCGGCAATGACGATCTTGGCGTAGCGGACCGCCGTGAGCGTGCAATCCACCGTCGTGCCCAGGCTTACAAAGCCATGCACGTCCGGCGGCGAAACCTGCATCAGCACCACATCGAGCGGAAGAGCACCGCTTTCGAAGAGGCCTTCAATCTCGCTCAAAAAAATCGGAGTGTAATCGGCGCGCCCGTCGCATACCGCTTCGCGCACGTTATCACCCAGAAACAGGCCGCGATGCCGGAAGTGCCCAGCGCACTCGGGGCGCGTGTAGTCCGCCGCGCCCAGTGTTTTCATGTGGATGATTTCGACGTCGTGGAGTTCAGCGGCTCGCGCAACCAGCGCGTCCACAAGAACGGAAGGCGTTCCGCAGCCCGACTGGATCCAGACACGAGCACCGGAGGGTACAGTTTTGAGGGCCCGCGCCGCGCTCATGCGCTTGCGCTGGTACTCTTCGCTCCAGGTCATCTTGAGCCGCCGCTGCACATCCTCAACGGGCGGTGCATCGGCTCTGATCGTCCCATCATGGGTCGCGCCTCGGGTCTTGCTGTCAAAACTCCCTTCAAGCCGCCATTAGTCTGGGCTTTAGCGGAGAGGTGCGCTGTGATGGGAGTCACCCCAACCTCTGCACAAATGGGGCAGAAATACACGTTGAATTGGCGGTCTTACTCGACAGCGGAGGGGTGGAGGAGTTGAATCGTGCGGAAACCACGATGTTCGAGCACGATTGTTGCGAAGTATCAGAGATGGGGAAGCCTCGATGCACGGAAAGTGCAGCAAGGCCCCTCCCTCAATGATGAGGGACCCACCTAAGCTTTATTCGCTTTTGTCGGATTCCCCGACGGCCGCTGCCGGCAAATCGAGTGCCACGAGAGCAAACCGCGTCTGGCCCGGCGCCGAGCTCTCGAATCCCACGATATGCTGATGGCGTTTTGAGCCAGCCTTCAACTCAAAGCCATTCTTGCCGCCGCCGTAGTCACCGCGATCAATCTGCACCGTGTTGGTGTTGCCCTTGTCGTCGGCGCAGGTCAACCCCTCAGAGGTCACAGTCGGCGTGCCCACCGGCGTATTTCCCTGGCACGCAATCACGTCGCCGAAGCGTGTTAGCGCCTTCTTGTAGAACGCGACGACTTTGTCCTGGCTGTCTGCAGTCGAGTAGTTGACCACCTTCACGCGCAGCTCCCACTCGCCAAAGCCCATATGGATGTCTGCGGATTTGTCATTGCCTTTGTCCTTCACGATGTCCGCGCCGGGATAGACAGGCAGGCCAAGGTCCGCCGCACTGGTCTCATCGGTGTTCACGTGAATCCCGCCGAAAGGCGTATCGATCTGCACCTTCTTTTGCTCCCCGTTGGGGCCCTTGTCCACTGATACCCTGCAACCCGCAATTCCAGCGGCGAGAAGAAAGCAGGCAGCTGCGCCGGCGAGCAGTCCGCCCGCTCTGAATTTCGCGTTTGACGTCGAGTTCCGTGCGGGTTCGCGTGTCGAGTTCAATGCCGGCTTGCTTGTCGAGTTGGGTGTCATGACAATCGCCCTCATGGGACGTTATACGCCGCGCGCTGGCAAAAGGTTCCGGGAAATGGAGGGAGCAGGGGGCTTCAGCCCTCTGATTTCAGGGTTTTTGCGACCAAGAACCTTAGCCCCGGAATAATCGGGAACGCCGCGCAATCGCGCGCTCAGTGCGTCGAGGGTCCATCTTCCTTGCTGCTGGTGGCAAACAGGATTGAGGCAACAAAGACGGCGATGATGATGGGGACCACAAAGTAAGGGGAAGTGATGTGCATGGCGCAGGCTCCTTGCTGTTGTCAGATTACCAAATCAGCCGTCAGCTTTTTCTAGTCCCTAAGTCCCTAGTCCCTTGTCCCTGCCTTGCCATAGTCCACGCGCACCGTCAGAATCTCGTACGGATGAATTGGCACTTTGACCACATCGCCCACAACTTGAAGCGGATCGCCCTCAGGCTGCTCCATGAGATTCGTGACCGTGGCGCCCGTCGCGCCCGGAGGCACATGAAACTCAGCCGTTGTCTCCTTCCCTGCCCACTCGTAAACGCGGAAAATCAGCCCGTTCGCGTCTTCAGCTTTTTTCACGGCGGTCAGCACCACGTTGTCGGGTGAGACGGAAGCAAACGAGTGCTCCGCAGGCAGCGAGCCTGGATGCGCCGTCGTCACCACAGCCTGCAGCGGATAGTCGTACTCCCATCCGTGGCGCACCGTCAGCGCGTCCTTCCACGTGCCTGCGTGCGGATAGAGCGCATAGTGGAAATGATGCTCGCCCTGGTCGGCGTCGGGATCGGGCCACGTGGGCGAGCGCAACAGCGTAATGCGCAGCACGTTGCCCGCCGCGTCGTAGCCGTACTTGTCCTGGTTGAGAATGCTCAGGCCGTGCACTTTGCCATCGGGGCCTGCGCCCGAAAGATCGGCCCAGCGCATCGCCGGAACCTCGAACTGAGCTTTTTCGAAGGAGTTGTTCCGCGTCGTTGGCCGCTGGATGGTGCCGTAGGGAATCTCGTAGGTGGCAAAGTCGCTTGTCACCGCCAGCGGGAATGCGGCTTTAAGCAGCACATGCTTCTCATGCCAGTCGATGTCGTTGTCGATGTCGACGACGTCGCCTTTCAGGCTGATCGTCTGCACGAACCGCGAGTTCTGCCAGTGGCGCGTGACGCGAATGGCAGGGTTGCCCGAATCTCTTTCAACGAGCTCTACGCTGTCCGCTTTGTCGATGGTCATCGGCGGAACATCAAGCGTTCCCGGATCAATGTTCCATGCGTCGTATTGCTTTGGAGTGTCCTTAAAGAATTGGAGCTGATTGCCGCATGCGCCGGGAGCGAACGATTCAAAGCCGGTCGTCACATTGCGAATGCTGGTGATGCAGCCGGTGCCCTTGTTTACTCTGACGGCAAGTCCGGATTGATCATCGCTTTGCAGGAGATACTCGTCACCCGATGGGTTTTGCTCCGGAACGTAAACGCCTAGGTTGCACGCCTCTGTCGGTTGACCAGGTTTTGGATGCCATTGCGGAGTGAGCCGATACAGCTTGTATCCCAGCGCAGGTACGTCTCGAGCAACAAAGCTCACTTCGACGATTCCGGTCATCGGATCCTTGTGAAGCTTGATTGGAACGACCTCATCCATCTGGCTGGTGTGGCACGCATTTGAAACGTGTAGCTGAATGTTCGGATCATTCAATTGAGCGCGAACCGTTACCCCTCCTGATCGATTCCACCCAAGGGGATTCAACACAAGGATTGGAATCGTGTTAGCTTCTCTAGTGCGCGTATCCACTCGCTCCGCTACCGTTTCGAGTGCCCCCGTCGAAATCCCCTCCGTCGACATCCGCACCCAGTCGTAATCTTTCTGCGCATCCTTGTAGATCACCGCAATTCCCGAGCCCGCCGCCAGGTCGTGGAACTGGTTGAACAGAACCTTCTTCCAATCCTCGGTTAGCTCGTCCGCCGGATACTTCAGGCCATCGAGCCAAGCCAAACTCGACCATTTCTCCGCGTTCAGCATCTCCTCTTCCGCGGTGCGCATGTTGTGCTTGTGCATGGCCTGCGTGGTCATCACGCCGCGGTGATATTCGAAGTAAAGCTCCGAGTCCCACGTCGGAATCGTCACTTTGCCCGCTACCTCCGGCGGCGCTGTGTAACCCTTTGCAATCGATTGATAGTTCCAGACAGGGCTCTCGGGCGCGATCTGCTTCTCCACATCCGTGAACCAGCTCTGCGCAGTGCCGAATTCATAATGAGGCGTGATCGGCGTGCCACCATTCGCGGCGACCGACGCAGCATCGGGCGTCGACCAATGAAAGCCTTCGTCGAGCATGGCCCGCGTGGGCCCGCCGCCATGATCGCCCACGCCGTAGAGGTCCATCATGTCCGTCATGCCTGTGGACCGTTGCCGCGCAGCGACCAGATCGTCCGAAAGCCGCAACGGGCGCAGGTCCCCATTGCCATAGCCATGCGGGAAGTACGCCAGCACCTTCGATCCGTCGGGCGACTGCCACCAGAACAGTTTGAAGGGAAGCTGGTTGGTGTCGTTCCACTCCATCTTTTGCGTGACGAAGTAGTCGACCCCGCTTTTCTTGTAAATCTGCGGCAGTTGCCAGTTGTATCCAAACGAATCAGGGTTCCAGCCGATGCGAACGTCCACGCCGTAGGCCTGCTTGTACCAGCGCTTGCCCACGAGCAGTTGCCGCACCAGCGATTCGCCATCGGGCATATTCAGGTCCGGCTCGACCCACATGCCGCCGACAATCTCCCATCGGCCCTCCTGAATGCGTCGCTTGATCTCGGCGTTCATCGAGGGATATTTCTCTGCCATCCACTCGTTGTAAGCTGCAGCCGATTGCGTGTAGGTATAGCCCGGATACTCGTTCATCAACTGCAGCGCCGTCCCGAAGGTGCGCCGCACCACGTCGACGGTTTCGGTCCACGGCCAGAGCCACGCCGCGTCAATGTGCGAGTTGCCGGTGAGGTGAAAGGTCGCCGTCTCAAGCAGCGGCCGCAGCGGCTCCAATGTTGTCTGCGCCGCTTTCAGGCTGGCGTCGAACTTCGCCTCGTCTTGTGTCCGCGCGTCGCCGCTCGCGGTCTCGGCCGCGTCCAGCGCCGAAACATCCACGGCAGAAATGGCGGCGTTCAAAGTATCGAGTTTCGCGCTATCTCCAGGCGCGAGGCTCGGCAGCAGCACCGATGCGGACAGAAACTCCTGCGCCAGGTCCTCGGGATTCGGCCGCCCGCTCGCAAAATCGATATTCAGCGTCGCGCCGCGAAAGGTCTTCACATCGACGGTGTGCAGCAGCTTGACCGCAATCACAACCTTGTCGCCGGGCCGTGCGTCGTCGAGCAGGACGATCGGTTCGAGGTCCTCGCCCATGGCCGCGCGGCGGCCGTTGAAGTAGATCATCTCCGGCATGGGCCCATTGGCCTCGGCATGGAACTGAAACCAGATGCGCGCGCCGGTCAGGTCGTAGCCGTTGAGCGTGTCGGGAATCTGAATCGTCTGCCGGAACCAGACCGCATCGTTCGGCGCTTTTGCCATCAGCGCCACGGGCTGCCAATCCGTCTCGTCCAAACTCACAGCCTCGCCGTGCGCGAGGTCTCCCGCGTGCAGCTTCCATATGCCGGCAGGCAGTTGGCCCAGGCTCAAAAGCCGCTCCACCACCGCGCGAGACGGTGCCGGCAGTTGCGCGGCAACTCGTTCCGTTTCGCTGACGACGACCTGAGCCGACGCGAGTCGTGCGGCGAAAAGAGCAAAGGCCAAAACCAGAACAATCGCGAGACGACGCATGTTCATCGAGGAATTCATAGCCGAAAAAGCCCCCGCCGAATTGTAGCTCCAGACGGCTTACGAAGGATGCAAGTCGGCCCGATCAAAGCGCCTGCTTGTGCGCAAAACAGTAGTGAACGGGGCGAGCGTGCCTATTCCCACCTTGTGGTATGAAATACCGGACTTCGACGGTCCGATTTTCCTCGCTGTGTGCGCGGTCACATCAACCCTAACGGCAGCGCGCTCAACATAATGGCATGAGTGCGGCAACTCTCATATTGATGGCTCCATGCTCGCTTCTCGCGGGCGCTTTGCTCCAGATTCTGGTGGCGCGCCTCTTCTCTGCGCGCACCAAGGGAATTCTGGCTTTCGTCAGCTGCTTGCCTGCTCTGGTCGCCGTCGCCGGGATCGCACCGTGGGTTCGCAGCGGCCAGGCGATCGACCTGAATCCTCTTCCGTGGGATGGCCCGCTCGCCTTCGTTCTTCATGTGGACGCCCTTAGCGTGCTCTTTGCCTTCATGGGAGCGTGCATCGGCGGCCTGGTGCTGCTCTATTCCATCGGCTACATGGCGCACGACAAGTCGGCCACGCGCTTTTACGCGACCATGCTTGTCTTCATCGGCGGCTTTGTTGCGTTGGTCTATAGCGCCAACCTGTTCATCTTTTATCTCTGCTGGGAACTGGTCGGCCTTTGCTCGTTCGCGCTTGTCGGTTTCTGGTACACCAATCGCGAGGCCGTGAATGGCGCGCGCAAAGTGCTGCTGATGACGCACATTGCCGGCTACGGTTTGCTCGCCGCGATTCTCATCCTCTACCACCGTGCGGGTTCGGCGCTGTGGACCGATCCGAATGTGACGCGCCATTTCACGGGCGGCATTTTTGCTCTGATGCTTGTCGCGCTGGTCGCGAAGAGCGTGCAGGTTCCGCTGCACACGTGGATTCCCGAAGCCATGGCCGCGCCCACGCCGGTAAGCGCGCTGCTGCACTCGGCTTGTTATGTCACGTCGGGTGTTTATCTGGCCGCGCGCATGCACAGCTTTGGCGTGTGGCCGGCTGCGTGGGGCGAAAGCCTGATGTGGATCGGCACCGTGACCATGGCCGTAGGCGTAATGTACGCCATGGTGCAGACCGACCTGAAGCGCATGCTTGCGTTTTCGACCGTGAGCCAGATCGGCTACATGATGATGGGCCTCGGCATCGGCACGCCGCTGGCGATTACCGCCGCGCTGCTTCATTGCCTGAATCACGCCTTCTTCAAGGGCGGGCTGTTTTTGACGGCGGGCAGCGTGCAGCACGCAACCGGCACGCGTGACATGAATCAACTTGGCGGCCTGGCGCAGAAGATGCCGCGGACAACCTTGTCCTGGCTGATCGGCGTGGGCAGCATGATGGGCATTCCGCTCATGAGTGGCTTCGCCAGCAAATGGATGCTTTACGCCGCAGCGTTGCAGGCAGGCTGGGCGGTGCCTGCGATGGTAGCGTGGGCGGCAAGCCTGGGCACTGTGTTTCTTGGCGCCAAAGCGACCAGCGCGGTATTTCTTGGACCGCCGACCGAGCACACCAAAGACGCGCACGAATCTCCGCCCACGATGGTGTGGGGTATGGGATTCCTTGCCGCGGGCAGCGTGGTGCTTGGCGTAGCGCCGCAGTTGGCCGTCAATTATTTCCTCAATCCGATCCTTCTGGCGCTTGGTGTTGGCGCAGGCGTGCACGTTACGTGGCTCGGCCTCTCGGCCGATGCAGGCAGCTTCTCTTCAACGGGTGGACTGGTGCTGGCTCTTGTTTCGCTTGTCGTCGGCGGAGTCATTTATGTCGTTGCTTATGCCGCGCGCCCGGTTGCCGCTTCTGGCGCGGCGATGGCCGGCGCTGGCGGCGGAATTTTCACCGGCGGCGAACCGCTTTCCGATCAGGGTCGACTGACGGCCGGCGATTTTTCTGAGATTTTTCAGGCGCACTGGGGCTCGTTCTTCCGCTGGTCGAACGTCGACCGCGTTTATCTCTGGTTTTGGAGTGGACTGCAGGAAGTTTCGCAGGGTCTCGGTCAGATCTTTGCGTGGATGGAGCGTCGCGCGGCGATTCTAGTCGTCGCATTCGCTGCGATCGCTTTCGCGCTGGCTCGCTGGATCGTGCCCGGATTAGCCGTGCCGAGTCCTCTGGCGCCGGTGCCTTCCGAGCAAATCCCGCTGCTGTTGATCCTTGCCATCGCCATCGCAGCCGGCGCGCTGCTGATTGCAGCACTCGCCAACGCCGCCGGGCGAAAGCTCGTGCCGGAAATTCTCCTCGCCGGCGCGTTCACCGTCGACGGGCTTCTCGTTGTGAGTCCATGGTGGCGCCTAGGACTTTTGGAGCTTGCGTCGCTACTGACGGTGGTGTTGGTCTGGCGCACCGCGCGCTCGCAAGCCGCAAAGCTGACCTATCTGGCGGTCGTGCTCATCTCCGCCGGATCGATGATCGCCAGCGAGTTGCTGGCCGATCGCGGCGCTATGGAATGGTCGCGCGCGCTGCTCTTCACCAGCGTCTGCATTAAATTGGCGGCGATTCCGCTGTTCTTCTGGCTGCTCAAATTAGCCGACGAACTTCCCGCGCTCGTGCTAGGCGTGATCATCGCGGTCGTGGACATGGCCGCCTTCGGCGAGTTCTGCGCCGCCGCACAGGCTTCTCCGCTCGTGCTCACGCCGCAGGCACTGTGGGTCTGGGTCGCGGTGGGAACCTCGCTCATCGCTGCGTTGCTCATGCTCACCCAGCGCAGCCTCAAGCGGCTATTGGTGCTTTCGACAGCTGAAGACGTTGGCTTCCTGCTCCTTGGCGTTGCATCGATGAGCGTAATTGGAACGGAGGGCGCGCTGGTTGCCGCAGCAACGCACGCCATGGCCAAAGCGCTGCTCTTCATCTGCCTTGCCGGACCTGAAACCGCAGGCGAGCTTGAGTCTGAGCCCATCGCACTCGCCGCGCGTTACCCGGTGAGCGCATTCGGATTCATCTTCGGCATGCTGGCCATGCTCGGCGTTCCGCCTACGTTGGGCTTCATTGGCCGCTGGCGGCTTTATTCCACCGCGTTGCAAATCGGCGTCTGGCCGCTTGTCATTCTGATCCTCTCATCGATCTTCGCGCTGATCGCTTATGCTCTGGCGCTTTCGCGCAACTGGTGGGGACCGCCGCCCGACAATGCGCCGCCGCCCAACGCGCCGACAAAATCTGCCGCACGCGAGCCCTTTGCACTTAAGGCCGCAATTGTCCTGCTGGCCATCATCCTTGTCGCCGCGGGCGTCTGGCCCAGCGCGTGGCAAATGCTGCTGGGGGTGCGCCCATGAACCTCTTGAACCGACTCATGTGCACCGCCCGCCGCCGCAGCCCGTGGCTCTTTCACATGAACTCCGGTAGCTGCAACGGCTGCGACATTGAAATTGTGGCTGCGCTCTCGCCGCGCTACGACGCCGAGCAGTTGGGCGTGCGCCTCGAGGGCAGCCCGCGCCACGCCGACATTCTCTGCGTCACCGGCCCGGTAACGCGCAAGGCCGTGGGCGCCGTCAAAACCGTCTACAACCAGGTGCTCGGGCCCAAGGCCGTCATCGCCATCGGCTCCTGCCCGGCGACGACCAATGTATTCATCGACAGCCGCACGCTTGATGGGCCGCTCGACAAGCATCTGCCGGTCGACGTCTTCGTGCCCGGCTGCCCGCCGCGCCCCGACGCCATCATCGCCGGAGTCGCCAAAGCGGCGCAGATTCTCGCCGAACGTGAAAGCAAACCGCCGGAAGCCGTTGTTACGCTCGTGGCCGAGACCACTGAGGAGACAGACAAATGACCCTCCTCACTGCACTCGCGCGTTTGCTTATCTTTCCAGGTTTGCTCTTCGCCGTGCCGGCCGCGTGGTTCTTCCTTTGGGTCGAGCGCAAATCGATTGCCCTCATGCAAGGGCGCGTTGGACCGCCATTCATGCAGCCGTTCTGGGACTTCATCAAGCTGCTCGGCAAGAGCACGCCGCCACGCCCGGGAATCACCGGGTTGCTCATGCGCGCATGGCCGCTGATCGCAGTCTCGGCTGCAGCCGGAGCCGTCGGCCTGCTGCCGGTGCTGCCGTCATCGGGGGGATTCGAAGGCGACCTGATCCTGCTGCTGGCGCTTCTTGAGCTGCCCTCCATCTGCATCATCGCCGCCGGCTTTTCGTCGCGGTCGATCTTCGGCGAGATTGGCTCGGCACGCGAAGCGGCACTCAGCGTCTCCTACAACATCGTGTTTCTGCTGGCCATCGTCTCCATCGCCGCTTCGCAACATACGTTCAGACTTGAGGCGCTGGCTGCAGCGCCCAACTCACCCTTGCACTGGGTCGGTGTGCTGGCGATCCTCGTTTGCCTGCCCGCCAAGCTGCACATCAATCCCTTCTCGCTACCCAACGCGGAACAGGAAATCTACGCCGGCCCAATGACTGAGTACGCGGGACCGGAGTTGGCCATGTGGGAGCTCTCGCACGGCCTGGAGTGGGTTGCGGGCACGGGTCTTGTGGCCACGCTGGTCGCACCGCACATCGCAATTCCTTTGGGCGCCGCGTGGCTCGCCGCCTGCATCTTCGTTGCGCTCTGTGTCGTCATCGTGCTGCTGCTTTCGGCGCTCGCCGCGGCCACCGCGCGCCTCGCCATCGACTCCAGCGTGCGCTTCTACTGGCAGTGCACACTCATCTTCGCGATTCTTGCCGTGTCATCCGCAATTCTCATGAGGATCCGGTCATGAACATACTCATCATGCTCTGGAAGAATCTGCGGCGCGGCTACCAGACCCTGCTTTTTCCCGCGCATCCTCGCGTCACTCCGCACTTCCGCGGCCTCGTGCAATTCGACCCCGAGCTTTGCACCGGCTGCGCAGTCTGCCGTTTCCGCTGCACCTCACGTGCTATCGAGTTCAAAGCGGGCAAGGGCGAGTTCACCTGGAGTTACAACCCCGGCCAATGTACTTTTTGCGGTCGTTGCGTTGAGGGCTGCACGGAACACGCGCTGAAGGAAGGCCACGTCGAACACGCGCTCTCGCAGCAGGAGGCCGTCCCACCCATTTACACCGTGCAGGGCGAGTTGAAGAAGTCCTACACCGTCGCGCGCAGGCCGCCAGCGCCCAAACCTGCGCCAGCCGTTTCACCCGTAGCGCCGGCGAGCGCGGCCGTGGCAAGTACCGCAACTGGAGGCGCACAATGACAGCCCTCGACACAAATCTCGATACCAATCTCGACACCATTCGCGAAAAGCTGGGAACTGCTGAGCCGTGGGTTGAGAGCCGCGGCACTTACTGGCTTGACCCAGGCACCGCGCGCCCCCGCGATGCGGCCTGGGCAATGAATGCCGCCGGCGCGCGCTTCATCACCATCACCGCCTACGAGTTGCCGGGCGATGCGGGATTCCGCCTCGAATACCACTGGGATCTCGAAGGCCGCCTGCTCGGCATTCCGTTTCAAATCGCCGGCAAAACGACAGAGAGCATTGTGGACATCATCGAGGCTGCGGACTGGATCGAACGTGAAGTCTACGAGGGTTTCGCCATCGTGTTTACGGGCCGCGTGTTTGAGCCGCTGATGCTGCGCGAGGGCGACAAACCCGGCGTGAATCTGCGCGTTGCCCCGGTGCAGGACGAGCCCGCTTCCGGCTTGCCTGGCCAAAAGGAGGTCGTACAATGAGCTACAAGATCCCCATGGGCCCCTACCACCCCGGCCTTGAAGAACCGTACAAGCTCGACATGATCTGCGAAGGCGAGACGGTAAAGGACGCCGAGCTGAACATCGGCTTCAACTTCCGCGGCATCGAGCATTTGGCAGAAACACGCAACTACGTTCAGGTCATCGCGCTTATGGAGCGTGTCTGCGGCATTTGCTCCTTCATTCACACGCTCACGCTGTGCCAGGCCATGGAAAAGCTGGCCGGCGTAGAGGCTCCGCCGCGCGCACTATACATTCGCGTCGTGATGGCCGAGCTCGAGCGCCTGCACTCGCACGTGCTCTGGGCCGGAATCGCCGCCAAGCTCATGGGCTTCAAAACCATGTTCATGACCTGCTTCGAGCTGCGCGAAAAAGTGATGGATGCGCTCCAGGCCATCTCCGGCAACCGCGTTAACTACTCCATGAACCACGTCGGCGGCGTCAACCGCGACATCGAGGACCCCATCGCGCTGGTGCCCATGATCGACGAACTCGAGCGCGAGATGATGCGCACCGTCATTCCCATCTTCACCACCAGCTCTACGGCGCGCTCGCGCTGCGCGGGCATCGGCGTGCTTACGCACGAAAAAGCAGTCTCCTGCGCAGTCGTCGGACCCACGGCCCGCGCGTCCGGCATTCCGCAGGACCTGCGGCGCGACGCGCCTTACGCGGCCTACGCGGAGATGAAATTCGAAGTTCCCGTGGAGCAGGCCGGCGACGTGCGCGCCCGCCTCTTCGTCCGCGCACTCGAAATCATCGAGAGCTGCAACATCATCCGCCAGGCGCTGGCCCTCATGGCGCCCGGCGAAATCTCGTCGGCGCCGGAAAAGCTGATCTTCGCCACCGGAACGGCCACCAGCCGCGTTGAAGCGCCACGCGGCGAGGTCATGTACAGCGTCAGTTGGAAAGAAAACTCACGCAATCCCGCGCGCGTCCACGTGCGTACGCCCACCTACGCGAACATGCCCGCAGTGCGCTGGATGGTTCGCGGAGCGCGTCTCGCCGATACGCCGCTGATCCAGGCGTCTATCGATCCCTGTTACTCCTGCACCGACCGCTGACGCCCTACAGCGTCTACGCGAATAGGCCCGGCGGCCCCGGGTTCTTCATCCTTGCGGGGCCGCTGCGCACTCGTCCCCTTGATTCGTTCTCGCTCACTTCGATTCGTTCATGCTTTCCATCGTGACGTTGTGAGCCAGCGCCAACTGCTCCAGGATCTGCAGGTGCTGGCTGAGCACCGGCGCGTCCATCTTGGCCAACTGCTGTACCGTCGGATCCTGCGCCGATTGCGCTTCGCTCTTGAAGTCCTTCAGGTCGCTTTGTTGTTCCTTCATCATTGCCTTGATGAAGGCCGTGTCAAAGTCCGTGCCCGAGAGCGATTGCATCTGCTCGATCTCCTGCTTTTCTTTCTTTGATGGTTCCTTCGGCTCGCTTACGCCCAGCTTCTGTGCCACAGGCTTCAGCTGGTCGCTCAATTGCTCGTGAATCTGAGCCATCTTCTCACTGAACTGCTTTATGTCGGCACTGGAAGATTTCTGCGCGGCCAGTTGTCCCATCTGCACCTAGGCCTGATTGTCTTCAAGTGTCTTGCGCACGAAAGCCTGATCGGCAAATGACGGCATCGAATTACCTTGAACGCCGGGCAGATTGTCAGTGGGGTTGCCGGGCCCATTCGGTTGCTGCGGCATGGGGGATTGCTGGTTCGGCGGCATTTGTCCTCCGCCTCCGCCGGGCATCTGGGCCATCGCGCCCACGCACATCATCAACCCCAACATCGCACCCATCGCGCCCACCTTGCTCAATTGCCATGAATTCATTCCACTTCCTCCTTTCTCCTGGTCAAGAGGTTTTTCCTTGCTTCCCGGACCTTCGAGCGCGATTCCCGCCCTGCGCACGTCTTCGGAGGAACGGCTTTCCGAGTTCTTAGCCTTGTTTCGATGCTGGCCTGCTCACAGAGTTGCCCTTTCTGGGCCACCGCGTTTTCGCCTCACCCAACTGCGCAAAAACTCGTTTCCGCCGTCACTGCTCCCACGTCACCTTGTTCCCTTGGTCCCTCGGTGCCTGTTTTTATCGCCGTAAACCCCGCGAATGCTCTACTCTGGCTTGTAACGTCGATGAGCAGCTATTTGGTCAGAATTCGCGAAGCGCTGATTCAGGCTTTTATCCACGATGTTGTGAACACATCGAAGGCGGCGGCCTATTCCGGAATGCTCATGTTCTTCCCCGCCCTCCTGGTGATCACCACGCTCGTGGCGCAAGTGGAAGAAGGGCCCTCGCTGGTGGGCGAAACTCGCACCGTCCTCGAGCAATTTCTCCCTGCGGATACCCTCGATCTCGTTCAATCCGCCATCCTCAATCACCAGTTCCACTCCGGGCAGCTGATTCTCTCCGCCACCTGCCTCAGCCTGTTCGCGGGATTGGGAGTGATGCTTTCGCTGATGGAAGGGTTTCGCCGCGCCTACCGGCTTCCGCCCGAGAGCTGGACCTTCTGGGGACGGCGTGCCCGCGCGCTGCTGCTGGTCTTTATTGTGCTCATTCCGCTTTCGCTGGCTTCGCTTCTCATCGTCTTCGGACACCAGATCGAGCATTGGATGATTGTGAACTCGGGCCATGATATGCGCCGCTTCGTCGTTCTCTTCTGGCGGGCGGTTCGTTGGGTGGTCAGCTTTACCGCCATCCTCGCCGTCCTCACCGCTCTTTACCACTTCGGTACCCGCAGGACAGAGCGTTGGTTCTGGGTCGCGCCCGGCGCCATTGCGGGCACGATCATTTGGTTCCCCGCCACGCTCGCATACGGCTGGTACGTCACCAGCGTCGCCAATTACACCCGGCTCTATGGATCATTCGCTGCCGGGATCGCGACTCTCGTGTGGCTTTACATCACTTCATTCAGCGTGCTGCTGGGCGCGGAGCTGAATGGCGCTCTTTATTGGGAACGTCAGAATCAAAACGCCGACACTTCGGCACGTGAGCCGGCCCAGCTTCCCCGCTGATCGCAAAAGGTTTCGGTTTCTTTGTCGATTCCCTTTGCTCCGATCCTCACTGCTTCTCCGTTTCGGCCAGTTACAATAGTAGAAGCCGCGTCCCCTTGCTCCCTTTGACCCGCTGAAAACCACTTTCGATCAACAAGAATCGAGTCCGGAGCCGCCCCCATGTCCTTTGCCGATCTGAATCTGACCGGATCCCCCTCGCAACGCCGCGCCAAGATTGTCGCCACTCTCGGGCCGGCTTCGAACACCGAGACCGTCATTCGCGCCATGATTCACGCTGGCGTCGATGTGGTCCGCCTTAATTTTTCCCACAGCACGCACGAGCGGAAGGTCGCCGTCATGCAGAAGATTCGCAAAGTGAGCCATGAAGAAAAAAAACCGCTTTGCATTCTCGCCGATCTGCAAGGGCCCAAGATTCGCACGACCCTGCTCAAGGATCATCAATCCGTGCTGCTCAAGGCCGGCCATAAAATCACCATCACGCCGCGCGATGTGCCGGGCACCGCGTCTCTGGTTGGCACTACTTTCAAAACGCTCGCTGAAAATGTTGAGCAAGGTTCACGGATTCTTCTTTCCGACGGCCTCATCGAGCTTCGGGTGCACGAGATTTCCGGCGGTGACGTGGTCTGCGACATCGTCAACGGCGGCATGCTGGGCGAAAGCAAGGGCATCAATCTTCCCGGCGTCCTGGTGCGCACGCCCTCGCTCACTGACAAGGACTCCGAAGATCTCGAGTTCGCGCTGAATCACGGCGTTGACGCCATCGCCGTTTCCTTCGTGCGGACCGCCGAAGATGTGAGCCTGGTGCGCAATCGCGTGGCCGCGCACGGCGCCAATACTTGGATCATCGCCAAACTGGAAAAGCCGCAGGCCGTCGAGCATCTCGACGCTATTCTGCAGGTGGCGGACGGCATTATGGTGGCGCGTGGCGATCTGGGCGTGGAAGTGCCGCCGGAGAAAGTTCCCGCCATTCAGAAGTACATCATCCGCCGCGCCGCCGAATACTTCAAGCCGGTGATCACCGCCACGCAGATGCTGGAATCGATGATCGAAAACCCGCGGCCCACACGTGCCGAGGTCTCCGACGTGGCCAATGCCATCTATGACGGCACTGACGCCGTCATGCTCTCCGGCGAATCGGCCGTGGGCAAGTATCCGGTCGAGGCGGTAGAAATGATGGCCCGCATCGTCACCGAAACCGAGCAGCACATGAGGGAGAACCTTGAAGCCGCGCCACGCGAGCGCCGCAGCGGCCTATCGATTGCCGAAACCATCTGCGAAGCCACGGCTCACGCCGCGGACGATCTGGATCTGCGCGGTATCGCGCTCTTCACGGAGTCCGGCACAACAGCGCGCCAGCTCTCCAAGTACCATCCCACCGCGCCGATCTTTGCGCTCAGCCCCGTTGACGTCACTGTCAACCGCCTCAACCTGCTGTGGGGCACCATTCCCATCCGCTGTCCCAAGGTGAGCACCAACGAAGCCATGGTCGAATGCGCGGAGAATCTGCTGGAAAAGGGCGGCTACGTTCGTCCGCGCGAAGTCATCGCTATCGTGGCAGGCACCCGCACCAAATCCGGTTCAACCAACTTCCTGCGCCTGCACGTCATGGGCGAAAACTCCGGCGCGCACGCGTATACCTCCGCAACAGTACAGAGCGCCCCTGCTGGCAAGAAGCGCAAAGCGCGCGCTGCCCAGGCGCAGAAACCGGAATTTTCCGAAGCCGCAAGATCCCTCGCCGCAAAATACTGACCCGCTCCCCTCGCGCTCGGCGAGTTCCTTCAGAAAACATGCGGGCAGACAGGACGTTCCCTCTGCCCATGCTCGGCGCCGGAATAGGGGCGCCAGACTTGCTCGTCGATTACCTCTTGAACAGATCGAGCGGAATCGCATCGCCCATCGCTTTGTATCCGGCAGGCGAAGGATGCAGATGGTCGCCGCAATCTAAGGCCGGTAGAAGGTGACCGGGATGCTCAGGGTCGCGCATCACCGCGTCGAAATCGATCACCGCGTCGAAGTGCCCCGCTGCGCGAATCCACGCGTTCACGGCCACCCTGTCGGCCTCGCTCCACGCCCCCGGATGGTAGTAGCCCGAACCTGTGTACGGCGTGATGGTGACGCCGTAAACGCGCAGCCCCTTCGCATGTGCACGCGCGATGATCTGCTCGTACGCTGCAATCACGTGCTCCACCAGCGCGGTATGCTGGTCGGCGGAAACTTCGCCGTGGATGGCGAGTCCGCCCAGGTCGTTCACGCCCTCGAAGACGATCACCCAGCGCACGCCGGCGGGCGCCAGCACGTCGCGATCGAACCGCGCCAGCACATTCGGCCCCAGCCCATCGGTGAGCAAATGATTGCCGCCGATTCCCTGGTTTGACACGCCGACATCGCGCGTCTTCTTGTCAGCCTGCAGCCGCGCGGCCAATATATCCGGCCAGCGATCGTTCCCGTTCGTGGTCGCGGCGTGGCCGTCGGTAATCGAGTCGCCCAATGTCACGACCGTCCCCGCTTCGGACGAAGTCTGCACGTCGATTCCGGTGAGCTGATACCAGTGATCGACATGTTTTGCGTCGGGCAAATCCGTCGCGCCCACCGCGTCGCCATGCTCGTAGTACGAAGTGGATCGCGAACCAGGATGCCCTGTCTCCGGCTCAGGCGGCGCGTCAAGATGAAACGACACGGCAATGTTCGACAGCGGTGCGACCGTGATCTCGAGCGGATCAGATACATACTCCGCACCGGGCGGAATGGTAACGTCCGGTTTGCCCGCAAAGGTCAGCGCGCGATCGCTCGAGGGATCAATCGCCGCGCCCATGGGCGAGACCGCGTGCGCCACATGCACTGACGTGAAGTGCAGAGCCTGCGTCCCAAATGCGTTCGACAAATGCACGCGCAGCGCCGAGCCGCCCAGCGACAAATGAACGATCTGTCGCAACGTCGCGTCACGCATATCATCCGTGGGCAGCGCGTTCTGCGGCTCGGGAATCTGCTGCGAAGCGCCCCAGCTCTCCACCCACGCGTCTCCCTTGGCTGAGCCCTTCTCGGCCAACGCGCAAGTTGCCATCGCCAACAACCCTGCGAATAACGCGACTCTGCCAGTCTGTCTCATGGTGATGATTTAGTATGATCCTCGAAGAAATTCTAATCCCTAAAAATCGCTGCAAGCATTTTATTCCGGAGCGTGCCCATGCATTCCCGTCTCAAACCCGTCATTTTCTCCTTCACATTCGCCGCAGCTTCCGCGCTCCTGGCGCAGGCTCCCTGTACCCCGGTCACTTTCACCGCCGATCAGGATCACCAGAACATGATGGATCAGCTCGGCATCAAGACGCTTCGCCCCGGCTGGAACGGGAACGAGAATGCTCCGAACCACGCCAACTACGACGAGTCGAAGGCCAATCCATATCCCAATGTTCCCGACCCGCTCACGATGAATGACGGTGCCAAAGTCACCACTCCCGAAATGTGGTGGAAAGATCGCCGCCCGCAGCTCGTCGATATGTATTCGAAATACGTCTACGGCTTCGTGCCCGCCAACGTCCCCAAGGTTACCTGGACCGTCACGGCTGTCGATCACGAATTCATCGGTTTCACTCCGGTCATCGCCAAGGATCTTGTCGGCGAAGTGGACAACTCCGGGTGCTCCGCCATCAGCGTCAAGATTCACATGACGGTCGTCACGCCGGCGAACGCCAAAGGGCCCGTTCCCGTGCTCATGGAGTTTACCCGCGCAGGCTTCCCCAATCCCAACGAGCCACGCGGCGAGGAATTCGACAAGATCAACAAGGCCATGAAGGCGGATCTCCTCAAACAGGATCCGTCATTACAGCAGGTCTTCGCAGCCCATCCTGCGTGGGAGCCATTCCAGGAAGCCCCGTTCTTCGTGCCTCCGCAGTTGAACGCCGATGGCGATCCTCCGAATGAGTGGGAGCTGGTGGCCGCCGGCTGGGGATTCGTCCGCTTTGATCCGGCGAGCGTGCAGGCCGATAACGCTGAAGGCCTTACCCGCGGCATCATCGGCCTCGTCAACAAAGGCCAGCCGCGTAAGCCGGATGATTGGGGCGCGCTGCGCGCATGGGCATGGGGCGCGGACCGCGGGCTCGACTATCTTGAAACCGATTCCGCCGTCGACGCCAAGCACGTGGGCATCGAAGGCGTCTCGCGCTACGGCAAAGCCGCGCTCGTCACCATGGCCTACAACGATCGCTTCGCTATGGTGCTGGTCGGCTCGTCAGGCAAGGGCGGAGCCACGCTGCTGCGACGCAACTACGGCGAGGGCGTGGAGAACCTTGGCACAGGCGAGTATTACTGGGAGGACGGAAACTTCATCAAGTACGACGCTTCTGAAGCCACGTTCGGCAGTATGACCCCCGGGGATCTTCCCGTGGACTCGAATGAACTGATTGCTCTCTGTGCGCCGCGGCTCACCTTCATCAGCTACGGCATTCCTGAAAAAGGCGACGCGCATTGGCTCGATCACCAGGGCAGTTGGATGGCCACGGTCGACGCCAGCCGCGTATTCACACTGCTCGGCGCCAAGGGCCTTGGCGTCACGGACGATTACAAAACGGCGAAGATGCCGCCCGTCAATGACGGCTTGCTCGATGGCCAGCTTGCCTGGCGCCAGGATGACGGCGGCCACACCGACGCGCCCAATATGAAGTGGTTTATCCAGTGGGCCGACAAGTTCATCGGCCACACGCCGTCGCAATAAGCCCATTAGAAAACACGAAGAGCGGCGGACAATCCTCGCCAGCCGCTCCTGTTCTTCTGTTTCTGGTCCCTTGGTCGCTGCCTTGAGCCGTCGCTAAAGACTGAGGGCGGCCTTCCTCTATTCCCTATTCCCTACTGGCTATTCCCTGGCTCTTAGTCGTCGTCCGGCGGCCCAGTGTCCACCTCGCGCATAATTTGTTCCGCTGTAACCTTGGTCGAAACCGGCGCAAACGGGGCCGGCGTTTGCGTGTAATCGAAGCAATCGCTGAATGCATCAGTCCCCGCGTCGCGCGCGCCCAGCGTGCCCAGATCGAAGTTATGCTCGATGAACGCGATGAAGCCGCTGGCCTCATGGAAGTGATGCGTGATATAGCCGTGCTTGGCATACGGCGAGACGATGAGCAGCGGAACCCGGAATCCCGGCCCCATGTCGTCCACTTTGGTCGGTGACACATGGTCGTACCAGCCGCCCCAGTCGTCCCATGTAATAAAGATCGCGGTCGAATTCCAATATGGACTGTTGCCGATGGCATTGACGATCGCGGCTATCCATGCCGGCCCCTCGGTCCCCGATCCCGGATGGTCGGAGTGCGCGAAATCCGGCACAATCCACGTTACCTGGGCCAGCTCGCCAGCCTTGATGTCGACCAGCACGCGACGCGACGGAGAAATGACGTTCTCATCCCAGTCTTTGCCGAAGCGAATGTGCCGGACGGCCTGGTATGCCGAAAGAACGAAGAAGTTGTCGCCGCTTCCGGGAGCGTAATAGCGCCACGTCACGCCCTTCTGGTCCAGCAGATCGGCCGTCGTCACGTAATCGAAGCAGGGGAAAACACCGGGCAGTTCGGTGCCATTCGGTCCCATGAGAGCGGCTGTCGTTCCAGGAGCCGCGTCGCAGCGCCACACCGAGCCGGTAGGATTCTCGGCCACGTTTCCCGATTGCCCGGCGATCATGTACTGGTGCGCCACAAAGCTAGGCCCGGTATTCGACTGGAACATCCGGTCGCCAATCACATATTGCTGGGCCAGCGCCCAGTACTCTTCCACATCTTTCCTGGGAACGTACGAGTAAGGCAGCAGCGAGCCCGACTGCGCGAAGCCATCCATCTGTCCGTGGTCCCAATCCTGCATCCATCGCATGTGCGAGTGGCTCAGGTCGCGCGAGTCGCCCAGCGAAACCTCTTTGAGCGGCACCAACTCATCCCCGTTCATGCCGCCTTGCACCGTATCGGCGCCGGGATAGCCGTTGAACAAATTGTCGAAGCTCCGGTTCTCCTGCATGATCACGACGATGTGCTGGATGGGCGAACCGTGAACGGGCGACACAGTGCTTTCGCGCACAGGCGGCGATGGATCCACCGCAATAATCGAGCCCCCGCAGCCGATGAGCCCCGCGAAGATCCATGCGCCGGCTGCCGCGACAATCGCCAGAGATACACCGATGCACAGCCGCCGACCCAGGTGCGGCCTCAACGCTTTCCCCGGTCTCGAATATCGTTTGCTCATTTCCCCCGACTGCCACACGAATCACTGGCGATCCTACGCTTCGTTTTCAGGTATCCCAGTGATTCTAGTCACTCGATTACAATTCCGTTACATTCCTTCGGGGTCTACACCAGAGTCTTTGGTTTCCGCATTTTGGTTACCACAGGCTCATCCTGGAATAAGTCGGTTCCCTCTAGTTATCAAGGGTTTGCAAAAGATCGAAATTTCCTTCGAAACGCGAAGAGACTGACCGGCCAAGCTCCCAGGCCTGAACTGCCGCGTTTTCCACGACGCCGGGGCGATCGCCGGATCCACCTTACTCCCTTTGTTTTCAACTTCGGGTGTAAGATTTTTGTCATTCTAAGGATTCATCGTTCACCCGGGGGTATCCGCATGTTTCGTCGAGCGGGTTCTGTGGTCACCCAAACAAGGGCCCAAAGAGTTGCGCCAATATTTGCGATCGTTGCGGCGGTTCTAGTCCTTTTGTGCGCAGCGGCACGCGGTGCGCCCGATCAGCCCAAGCCGGGCGAACCCACCGATCCCAAGGCGCGCAAAACTTTTTTGGGCGCTGTCGACTGGGAGAAGCATGGCAACCTGGAAGCTGCGCTTGACGACTATCGCAAGGCCAATAAGCAGGATGGCGGTCACTGCTCCGAGTGCCTCATCCGTGCCTACAATCTCGCCATCAAAACTGGCGCGTACAAAGACGCCATGAACGTCGCGCAGGACTGGTTGTCCGTCGCCCAGACCGATGCGGATCGCGCTGCGGGTCACTTCCGGCTAGGGTTCGCCCTGCAGCGTCAGGGCACCAATGAGAAGAAGGAGCAGTTCTTCACCCAAAGCTGCGATGAATTCAAGACCGCGCTCTCGCTCGACCCATCGTTAGCCGAAGCGCACTTTGGGTTGGGGATGTCACTGTCCAATCTCCACCAGGACGATGCGGCGCGCGCGGAGTTTAAAGCGTTCCTCGCCCAGGCCGGAACCGATTCGTCCCTTCGCGAACGCGCGGCCAGATATGTGGGACGCCCCGACCTGGCGCGCGCCAGAATGGCTCCGCCCTTTGCGCTGACCACGATCGACGGTCGCCACGTCTCCATGGATGGCCTTGCCGGCAAAGTTGTGCTCATCGATTTCTGGGCCACTTGGTGCGGCCCCTGCCGGGAGGCGTTGCCACACCTTCGCGATGTCGCGCAGAAGTTTCAGGACCAGCCCTTCGTCGTGCTCAGCGTGAGCCTCGACAGCGATGACGCCAAATGGAAGGACTTCGTCAACAAGAACAACATGACTTGGCTGCAATACCGCGACGGAAAATGGACCGGCCCGATTGCAACCCAGTTTGACGTGAAGGCGATTCCCGCAACATTTTCAATTGACACCGATGGAGTGCTTGAGGACCAGCACGTGGGAGATGCCGACATTGAACGCAAACTGAAGAAGATGATCGCGCACGCCGTCGAGGAACAGAACAGCAAACCGGCGGCGCCGCCGGCTCAGCTGGGTTCTGGCGGGAACTAATCACCGCTCGTGCCGTTTCGGGCGGGCCCTGCCACATTGGCACGGCGCAGCACCGTAGCACACCCTGCCCCTCCTGCACAAGACTTGCAATTCCAACCGATGCCCCGTACTATCCGCATTAGAAACCGGCCTGCAAAGCAGGTGGGTAGTCAACGCTGGTTGAACCAACATTCAATGAACAGGGGCTCGACTCGACAATCGGTTCTGTGTGCAGTGTCCGCCAGTCCGGAATGCCTAATGAACCGCGGAGAGCTCCACCGTCTTAGGACGGGTTCACCGGCGCATTATCCACGGCCCAGCGGGTCGGCTTCTACTTTCCCCCTCCCCCACCGCGATTCCCGCGCCTGACCGCCCGGTCAACTATCCTGACTGCAGGTGCACCCAGTCCTCTTCCACATCGGATCCATTCTGATCCCGTCCTACGGCGCGATCACCGCATTCGGCGTTCTTGTGGGATTGATCTCGGCGCAGCGCACCGCGCGCATTGTCGGTGTGGACGCCGGTAAAGTCTGGAATCTTTGCATCCTGAGCCTGTTTGCGGCGCTGGCCTCCGCGCGGTTGCTCCTGATCGCCGTCAACTGGGGCGCGCTCCGCAATCATCCCGCCTGGCTGCTTGGCTTGGCGATGGTCCATCATCCGCTGCTCGCAGCCGTAGGCGCACTGGCCGGCGCCGGTTGCGCCGCATGGTACGCGCGCAACAGCAAACTTCCGTTTCGCGCCACGGCAGACGCGCTTGCCCCGCCACTGGCCGCAGCTCTCGCCTTCGAGCAACTTGGCGCGCTTGCCGCTGGCTCCGGTTACGGCACCGACGCCGGACCTCGAGTCGGCTGGGCCATCATCTACTCCGACCCTATGGCCGCCATCTGGAGCGGCACGCCCCTCGGCGTTCCGCTGCATCCCGTGCAGGCTTATGCAGCGCTCGCTTTCCTTACGCTGGCCGTCTTACTCTGGGTTTGGCTGCCGCTTGAGCGCCGCCCGGGCGACGTGGCAGGCCTCTGGCTGATGGGAGCCGGCGTGGCCATCTACTTCACCGAGTTGTGGCGCGATTGGGTGGGCCGCGGCTCGCTCTTCGATGCCGCCATCGACGGCCCGCAGATCGCCTCAATTTTTCTCGTGCTCGCCGGCGCACTGGCACTCCGCGATCGCAAAAACCTGCTGCGCGAACAAAAAGACACGCAACCAGCCGATGTGCAAGCCTCGCCGGCAAACCGGGGTACAGCATGAGCACCGAGCGCAGCGCGAGCCTCGCGCGGACCATCGCCGCGCCTGCCGAGGCGCGTGGACAGCGGCTCGACACATTCCTGGCTGCGCAACTCGAGGGCGTGAGCCGTTCGCGCGTGCAACTGCTGCTCGATCAGGGCGATGTGTTGGTGAATGGCGTCCGCGTGAAGGCCTCACACAAGTTGCGCGGAGGCGAGCAACTCACCGTGACCGGCGATCCACATCCCGCGCCGCTCAAAGCAGTCCCTGAGGCGATTCCGCTCGCCATCGTCTATGAAGACGCCGATCTCGCCGTGGTCAACAAGCCGGCGGGCATGATGGTGCACGCGGGCTCTGGCCAAAATGACACCGCGCGCAGCGGCGGAACCCTCGTCAACGCCCTGCTCCACCGTTTCCAGGCTCTCTCTTCGACAGGCGGCGACTTGCGTCCCGGCATCGTCCACCGGCTCGACAAAAGCACCAGCGGCCTTATCATCGTCGCCAAAAACGACCGAGCTCACGCCGCTCTTGGCGCCATGTTCTCCGGCCGCCACGTCAAAAAAACTTACGTCGCGCTGGTTCACGGTTCGGTCCTGCGCGAGAAAGGCACCATCAGCGCGGCGGTTAGCCGCGATCCCATTCGCCGCACCCGCATGACTACGCGGCCCAGCGAAAACGCTCGCACTGCGATCTCTCATTATGAAGTCGTGCGGCGTCTCATCACCCGCTTCGGCAAATTCACTTTGGTTCGGGTGCGCATTGAAACCGGGCGCACCCACCAGATCCGCGTCCACATGGCTTCTATCGGGCATCCCGTCGTCGGCGACACGCTTTACGGCGGCGCGGCGCAGTTGACCGAGCAGACCGCTGCCGGGGGCAACCAGTCTGCCGGCAAGAAACCCGATGCGGAACGCCTCAGGCTCGGCCGCAATTTTCTCCACTCCGCAAAACTCGAGTTCGCGCAGCCGATCACCGGCAAGTCGCTCGAGCTTGAAGCGCCGCTGCCCGAGGAGCTGACAGCTTTCCTCAGCAGCATCGAGTCCGTCTAACTCCTCAGACTTGCGCTTACAGCCCTCGTCCGTCGCCCGCTGCACTGACAAAAGTACCCGAAGCGTCAATCCCCGTCGCCATACAGACAGCGCGGCGATTGTTAGAATGAGAAGTGATGAACACACAGCTTTCCACGCCTCAATCCGCCACCCCGGCGCGGGTCGGGCGTTTCTCCTCACTTGCCCTGGCGGTCGCGCTCTGCTCTGCCGTTGGATTTGCCCAGCAGCCCACGCCGGGCGCCCCAGCTCAGGCAACAAAACCGGCAGCCCAACCGGCAGCTCAACCGCCGGCTCAGCCCACGGCGCAGCCAGCCCCGGGGCCCGGGTCAAATACCGACTCCGGCGCGCCGACCTTTCATGTCGGCGTTAACGAAGTCAGCCTCATCTTTACGGTCTCCGATAAGCACGGTCACTACGTTCCTGATCTGGGCCAGAACGACTTCGCCCTGCTCGACGACCAGAAGGCCCCCGAGCGCGTTAACTCCTTTCACCAGCAGATCAACCTGCCGCTCCGCGTCGGCATCGTCATTGACGCCAGCACATCCATCCGCTCCCGCTTCCAATTCGAGCAGCAATCGGCCACTGAGTTTTTGCTCCAGGTGCTCAAAGCAAAGAACGACCGGGCCTTCGTGATGGGATTCGATGTCACGCCGACCGTGACTGCGGATTGGACCAACGATCAGGACGCTCTCGAAACTGGCATCAACAAGTTGTCTCCCGGTGGCGGCACCGCGCTCTTCGACGCCGTTTATGTCGCCTGCCGCGACAAGCTCGGTACATCGCGCGGCCCTGAGCCCGTGCGCAAGGCCATCATTCTCATCTCTGACGGCGAAGACAATCAGAGCCGCGTCTATCTCTCTGAAGCCGTCAAGGAATGTGAGCGCGCCGAGACCATCATCTACGCCATCAGCACCAACTGGACTCCCAGCCGCGGAGAGGGCGACAAAGTCCTGCAGGAGCTGGCCGACCAGACTGGCGGCGAAACCTTCTTTCCGCCTTCTGTTGAGGAAATGGCCGCAAGCTTCAAAGACATCGAAGAGGAACTGCGCAGCCAGTATGCGCTCGTCTATACGCCGGCTAACTTTGTCACTAACGGCGCTTACCGAAGTATTTACCTATACTGTTACGACCGCAAATACACGGTGCGCGCCAAAAAGGGCTATTTCGCCACAGGGCAGTAAACCGGCGCCGCAGCGCTCGCATTGTTCAGCTGCATTCACCATCTTTTCCGGAGAGCGCGATCCTTATTCGCGCTCTTTCTGTTGATCCCGCCGATTTTTCCGCACTTTGCTTCCCGATTCAGAACCACCGCGCGCCCTTCTGACCCAAACTGAATCGGTCCCGCACTCCCGGACTCACTTCCTCAACCATTTCCCCTCATCGCACGATGAACTGAACACGGGCGCTTTAGGGCATCCGAGCAAAATCCTTATGAAGCGAGGGATTCGAGGTGATCCGCCAGGCAATATCGTGCGACATCTGCGCTTCGGAAAAACGGCAAACCAATCATTGGTTTGTCGCCTACGAGCAAGGGGGAGAGCTGCGCGTCAGCGGCTGGAGCTCGCGCCACAAGCTGCGCCCAGGCTCGAAGCATCTTTGCGGGCAAACCTGCCTGCACAAGCTGGTGGATGAATTCATGGCCAAAGCCATTGCCGTGCGCGCGCAGCGCCCGGTCGACGAGGTGGCTGAGGAAATTGCCCTTTGCCCGCCGGCCGTTGGCGATGCCAGCCTCACCTCCGATGCGGCCTACGCCAATACGGCCAACCCCGAGATGGCCAACCCTGTTATTGCGAACATTGACCTGGAGTCGTCGGCGCGCATCATCACTTCGCCCGCGACCGCACCGCCCTCAGCTGCTCCGCCCAGCCCTGCCTATCGTTCTCTGCCTGAAATCGCGCCGCCCGCGACGCCTCTACCGTTGATGCTCCGGCCTGCCTATCGGCCTCAACCAGAACTGGTGCCGCCGCGCCCGCATCCCTCGGAGCACGTTGCTCCACCCGAAGATTCGCCGCGCTTCGCCTCGCGCAATTGGCGTGCTGAAGCATGGGAGCGCGAGCGCGAACAGCGCGCCATGGGAAAGCATCCCGGCGTTGCCACGCGCCGCGCCTCAAATGCTTGATTGTTTCTCCTGATCGCAGAAGGGATTGCCTTATGTTGTTCGATTTGGCCTTGGCTCTACTGGCACTGCTTCCGCTGCTGGCGCACGATTATCTCCGCAGTCAATGATCCTTTTGAAGTCGCTCTCTCCGAGAATGCGAATGTGTTGTCCGCTGTTGATGAGCTTTTCTGCTTTCCTCTGCTTTGTGCTCTTCTCGCTCCCAAATCTCAGAATGTCCCGATCACCCACTACGAGCATCGTTGTGTGCTTCGTAACTCCGTCATCCACACAGCATCCCGCCGCCGAAGCAGCTTCCGCTGCACTGTCGCGCGAAAATGATAATGAGCCCGTGAATACTACAACCTCTCCGAATAGCCGCCCATTCGGGTTCCCGCCTCGTTTGACATGCTCCGGATATGGCCCGGTGCTGTGATCCACATGGCCTGCCGAGTGAATCGGATGTCGAACGCGAGTCAACCACTGCTCGGGGCTGAGGCCTGTGATCTCAATGGCCTTAACCACGAGCAAACCAGCGCAGCGAGCGTCCTCGAGTGCGTCGTGCGCGCGATAATCGATCCCAAGTCGAGCAGCCACTCTTGGAAGGGAGTAACCGTAGCAAGCAAATTCGGGCCAAGCGACCCTTGCGACTCTTGCAGAGTCGAGCCACTTGCATTCACATTCCGCCAGGTTCGAACGCCAACATGCGCGCTCCAGCGCGGCTCGGTCGAACGGAGTATGGGAGACCACGATCATCTCCTGCAAGCGAAACACAACCTGAGGAAAGATTTCCTCCCACTTCGGAGCGTCCCGAACGCGGTTCTCGTCAACACCGTGTATCGAAATATTGAACGGACTAAAGTAGTCCTCAGGGTTAACCAATGACTCCCACGCCTCGGCCAAGGTGCCGCCGCGAAAAGAGGCGATGCCCACTTGGCAAATACTTGAAAGGTCTGGGTTTGCTGTCTCGACGTCCACGACAACAAAATCCATTCTCAACCCTCTCCTTCTGGCCAAGAAAAGGATAAGTTTAGCGAGTCCGCGTTCTTTTTTGCGCGTCTCGCTTTGGCCCCGGTTTTTGCCTCATTCATCGGTTTTGTTTTGCTGCGGTCTCGAGCGTTGTTCGGCGCCTCTGCTGCCACCGGAAGGCTTGGCTTGCGTCGGGGATTTGGCTTAACGGAAGCCTTCGTTTTGCTTCCCCTCGCCTTAATTGGAGGTTTGCCCTGGTTCGGAGCCTGCTTCTTACCTGGAGGCAAGGATTTGCTTCTGGGCTTCGCTGTTTTCAGGGGTTTCGCCTTCTCGGGCGGTGCAGCTTTGGTCCGGCGCTTCGGCTCGCGCGGAGGCTTGACCTCTGTTCGAGACTCTCCCGGGTGAGACTGAAGCAGGCCGACCAACTGGGCCTCGTCAATCACCGGAATCTTGAGCTCCTGCGCCTTGTCGAGCTTCGATCCGGCTTCCTCTCCGGCAACTACATAGCTGGTTTTCTTGCTCACCGAACCCGCGGTCTTTCCGCCCGCGGCCTCTATTTTTTCTTTCGCATCTTCGCGCGTCAGGTTGGGCAGCGTTCCCGTAAGCACAAACGTCAATCCGGCCAGCTGCGTGGAGCGCTGCCTCTTCTCCGCCGTCATATCCACGCCCGCATCTTCGAGCCGTTTCACAAGGTTGCGGTTTTCCTTATCCGCAAAGAATTCCAGAATCGCCTGCGAGATGCGCGGGCCCACTTCTTCCACGCGCTCCAGTTCCTCGGCCGAGGCCTCCATCAGCGCCTCGACAGTTCCAAACTCCTGCGCCAACAGCTCCGCCGTGCGCTCGCCCACAAAGCGAATGCCCAGGCCCATCAGCGCTCGCGCCAGTCCCGCGCGCTTTGAACGTTCAATCTCTTCGAGAAGCGTCCCGATCGCCTTCGGGCCGAGCAACGCCTCTTTTTTCGCGACCTTCTGCTGCGTCTTCTTGTCCACGCGAACGACTTCTTTTTCGAGCGACCCGAGCGCCTTCTCATCGAGCGCGTAAAGATCGGCAACGCTTTTGACCAACCGCTTCTCCGCCAACTGCTGCACCACCGCGTCGCCCAACCCCTCAATGTTCATCACGCCACGACTGGCAAAGTGAAGCAGCGACTCACGCAACTTGGCCGGGCAGTCGGCATTTACGCAGCGCCAGTCCGCCTCACCCACCGCACGCACCACCTTGCTTCCGCACTCCGGGCATTTCGACGGAAACTCGAACGTGCGCTTCCCTCGGGGGTGATCTTTGTCCTCCACCACCTCCACGATCTTGGGGATCACATCGCCGCCGCGCTCTACCTTTACGTAGTCCCCGATCTTGAGTCCAAGACCAAGAATGAAGTCCGCATTGTGCAGCGTGGCGCGGCTCACCGTCGTTCCGCCGATGAAGACGGGCGCGAGCTCAGCCACTGGCGTCAGCTTGCCGGTGCGGCCCACTTGCACCGTAATGCTCTTCACCTGCGTCACGCCCGCCTTGGCGGTGAATTTATACGCAATGGCCCAGCGCGGCGCGCGGCCCGTGTAGCCCAGCCGCTCACGATCTAGGAAGGAATCCACTTTGAAGACAACGCCGTCGATCTCGTAGCCCAAGGCTTCGCGCTTCCCCTCCGCCTCGTCTATGAACTCGAGCATTTCCTTGATCGACTTCACCAGCCGACAATGTTTATTAACGTGGAAACCCAAGGTGGAAAGCGCTTCGAGCGTCTTCGATTGACTGAGTCGAAGATATTGACCATCGACAAGCAGAAAATATGCAAAGAACACCAATCCACGCTGTGCAACAACGCTTGGCTCAAGCGTGCGTAGGGTTCCAGCCGCAGCATTGCGGGGATTAACGGCCAGCGGCAGCCCCTCTGCTTCACGTTCTTCGTTCAGCTTCTCGAAGGCCTTTTGAGGCAAAACCACCTCGCCTCGCACTTCGAAGGAGCGTGTGAGTCCCCACCTGACCAGGGGCTCCACGGGGACGCTGAGGGGAACATTGCGAATGGTCCGTAAGTTGGACGTAACGTCCTCGCCGATTTGGCCGTCTCCGCGCGTAAGTCCGCTTACCAAGCGTGCGCGGGTACCAATCAGAGGCACTTCATATCGAAGCGCCACGCTTAGGCCGTCAAGCTTGAGCTCCGCCGCATACTCAACGTGGACTTTCCCCGCCCGGTTGCGCATTTCCGCTTCTAATGCGCGGTTGAACGAGTCCGGGTCATCCCCGTCCGAACCTTCGCCTATTTCGTAGTCCACACCCAAACCGTGCGGTATCAGCCTTTCGTGCACTCGCCGGTCCCAGTCGGCCAGCTCCTCGGCGGAGTAGGCGTTGTCGAGCGACAACATCGCCCGTGAGTGCTGCGCCTTCCGGAATCCCTCTGCCGGCTTGCCGCCCACGCGCTGCGTCGGCGAGTCCGGAGTCACCATCTCAGGGTGCGCGGCTTCGAGCTTCTTCAGCTCGTTCATCAGCACGTCGTACTCGGCGTCCGAGATTTCCGGCGCGTCCAAAACATAGTACAGATGCTCGTGGCGCCGCAATTCGTTCCGCAGCTTTTCGATTTTCTTCGCGGCGTTCGTTTCGACCATAGCTACGAATTATAGTGACCCGCGAAAGCGCGGGTGCCCCACCCTCGCCGGGGTTTTGTTTTTCCGGCTAGAGCGGGTTCTCTCGATCACAGAATCGCTTCCAACTCCGCTGACTCTGCCAACTTCACTAGCTCCGCTCAGCTCCCCGTTTACTTTAGCCCTCGGTTCTTCAGCAACGGCTCAATGGTCGGCTCTCCGCCGAGCCACGCATCGTACATCTTCTGCAGGTCCTCCGTATTGCCGCGTGACAGCACCATGCGCCGGAACCGGTCGCCGTTGGCGCGCGTCAGCCCGCCATGATCCTCAAACCATTGGTAGGCATTGTCGTCCAGCATTTCGCTCCAGGTGTATGCGTAGTAGCCGGCCTGGTAGCCTTCATTCCAAATGTGCAGAAAGTAGCTGGAGCGGTAGCGCGGCGGCACATAACTGATCGCCAAATGCTTCCTCTCGAGCGCTTCTTGCTCAAACGTGTCTGGGTTCTCGAGCGGCGCGCTCGCCGGCAGCGTGTGCCACTCCAGATCGAGCTCCGACGCCGCAAGAATCTCGGTAAAGTCGTAACCCTGGTTGAAAGTCTTGGCCTTCACGATCTTCGCTGCCAACTCGGCCGGCATTGGCTCGCCCGTCTTGTAGTGCCGCGCGTAATGCGCAAACACCGCAGGATTGCTGGCCCAATGCTCATTGAACTGCGACGGAAACTCGACGAAATCGCGCGGCACTGCCGTGCCTGACAAACTCGGATACTCAGTGTCGGCAAACATCGCGTGCAGCGCGTGGCCAAACTCGTGGAACATCGTCGTCACATCGTCGAAGCTGAGTAGCGCAGGCTGCCCCTGTGCAGGCTTCTCGAAGTTGGCCACGTTGTACACCACGGGTAGCGTGCCCAGCAGCTTCGACTGCTCTACCAGCGAGTCTTCCCACGCCCCGCCATTCTTGTTATCGCGCTTGAAGTAGTCGCAGTACCACAGAGCGAGCGGCTTTCCGTCAGCATCGGAGACCTCAAACACACGCACATCCGGTTGCCAAATCGGAAGGTCCTTGCGCTCCTTGAAGGTGAGCCCATAAAGCTCATGCGCCGCGTAAAACACGCCTTTCTCCAGCACGTTGTTCAGCTCAAAGTAAGGCTTTACCTGCGACTGGTCGTAATCGTATTTTGCCTTGCGTACCTGCTCGGCATAGAACTCCCAATCCCACGGCTCAACGGTGAAGCCTCCGCCCTGCGAATCTATCAGAGCCTGAATATCTCTTGCTTCGCTGGCGGCCTTGGCCGTCGTGGCCGGAACCAGTGCATCCAGAAAATGAATGGCCGCTTCCGGCGTCTTGGCCATCTGGTCGGTCAAATCCCACGCCGCGTAATTCGGATAGACCAGTACCGCGGACTTCTGTGCGCGAAGCTGAGCAAGCCGCGCAAGCGTCGCGCGCGTGTCGTTCGCATCTCCGCGTTCGGCCCGGTTCCAGGAATTCTCATAAATGGCTTTGCGCGTGGCGCGGTCGCTCAGGAAGGTCAGATCGGGTTGTTGCGTCGTGTTCTGCAGCGGCAAAACCCAGCCCTGTTGTTTGTGCGCCTTCGCTTCTTCCGCTGCCGCGGCTACCTGGCCTTCGCTCAGCCCGGCCAGCGCATTGCGATCCGCCGTCGAATACGCGCCCGTAGCAGCGGCGGCAAGCAGCTTGGTCATGAACGTGTTCTCGAGCGTCGACTCTTCCTCATCGAGCTTTTTGAGTTTGTCTTTGTCCGAATCTGACAGGTTCGCGCCGGCCTTCACAAACTGCTGGTACTGGTATTCCACCAGCCGCAGCGACTCCGCATCGAGACCGAGCGATGCGCGCTGGTCATAAATTGCCTTAATGCGCGCAAACAACTTTGTGTTCAGGTCAATCGCGTCTTCCAGCGCGGCGGTGCGTGGCGCCTCGTAGTCCTGAATCTTTTCGAGCTCCGGATCGGAATTCGCCTGCGTCACCAGGTTGAACGCCAACCATGCGCGATCATACAACTGGCCCGATCTCTCCAGCGCCACAAAAGTGTTTTTAAAAGTCGGCGCTGCCGGATTGTTGGCGATCGCGTCGACTTCTTTTAGCTGCTCCGCCATTCCCGCATCGATCGCCGCCTGGTAGTCGCTGTCCTTGATCTTGTCGAACGGCGTTGTCTGAAAAGGCAGCGTGCTCGGCGCGTAAAACGGATTGCTCGGACCGAAATTGCTGGCCGCTTTTTGCGTCTGCGCGCCGCAGATTCCCCCTGCAACAATTCCCAGCAGTGCGGCGATTCCGGTCGCTAAAACTGTCCTCATCTTCAGATTCATGAAGTTTTGCAACATGACAGTATAGGCCCCTCAAAAGCCAAGCAACCATTGTAGGTGAATTCAACAGCGGCGGCGAGGAGGCCCTGGAGCCTGCTATTCACTTTCGCGCGGGCGGCGTTGCGTACGAAAATCGGGCCAGACGAGGCGGAGTCCGAAGGCTGTGGCGGGCCCACAGTCGAGGACGAAAACGAAGTATTGCCCGATTTGCGCCGCAACCAGACGGGCTGGGGCCAATTTTCCCCATTTCATTGTCGCTCGTCGCTCGAAGATACTCCATATTCGTCGCTCCTGGCTCCTCGAACTGAGAAGAATTGGCTCCCAGCGCCGCTCGTGGGAAAGTGAATAACAGGCTCTAAAATGGGAGCACAAGCTTTCCACCGCGCTGCCCGAAAACCTCCGGCCTCGCTCGGCGAATGAAATCCTGGAGAATCGACAAGCAATGACGCCCACCGCAGTTGCCTCGCAAGCCCGCACGCACGCCGAAAATCTCGATCAACTCGCCTCGGTTGCCATAAACGTCGGCCTCGGCCTCAGGCCCGGACAAGAGCTCGTGATGACCGCATCCGTTGACATGCTGCCCTTGGCGCGCCGCATCACGGAGCAGGCTTATCGCGCCGGCGCGTCTCTCGTCACCACCTTGCTCTCAGACGATGAGTCCACGCTGCTGCGCTATCACCACGCGCCCGACGCGAGCTTCGACCGCGCCGCCAAGTGGCTCTACGACGGCATGGCGGAGGCCTTCAAGAGCGGCTCTGCGCGTCTCGCCGTCGCCGGAGCCAATCCCAGCCTGCTGTCAAACGAAGATCCCGACAAGGTCGGCCGCGCTAATCGCGCGCTTTCGCAGGCCTATCGCGGCGCGCTCGAGCTCATCACGCGCCACGAGATCAACTGGACCATTGTTGGCGCCGCTACGCCGGCCTGGGCAGCGACCGTGTTCCCAAACGATCCGCCCGATGAAGCGATGGCCAAGCTTTGGGCCGCGATCTTTTACACCACCCGCATCAACACGCCCGATCCCGTGAGCGCATGGAAGACGCATGACGCGGATCTGCACAAGCGCTCCGCGTTCCTGAATGACAAGCGCTATTCGGCCCTCCAATATCGCGGTCCTGGTGTGGATTTTCGTCTCGGCCTCGCTGACGATCACGAGTGGCTCGGCGGCGGCACTACCGCGGGCAATGGCAACTACTGCATTCCCAACATGCCTACTGAGGAAGTTTTCACTACCCCACATAAGGACCGCGCCGACGGCATCGTCACCGCCAGCAAGCCGCTTTCGCATTTGGGCACCATGATCGAGGGCATTCAAGTTCGCTTTGAGCACGGTCGCATCGTTGAGGCCCGCGCCACACGAGGCCAGGAAGTGCTGGAAAAACTCATTGACACCGACGACGGCGCGCGCCGCCTGGGCGAAGTGGCGCTCGTTCCCCACTCGTCTCCCATTGCGCAGAGCGGCCTTGTCTTCTTCCACACGCTCTACGACGAAAATGCCGCGTCGCACATCGCTCTGGGCCAATCGTACTCATCGTGCCTGATCAACGGAGACAAGCTCTCGCCTGAAGAGCTCGCCGCCAAAGGCGCGAACACCAGCCTGATCCACGTCGACTGGATGATTGGTTCGGCCGAACTCGATATCGACGGCATCACCGCATCGGGCGCCGCTGAGCCGCTGATGCGCAAAGGCGAGTGGGCCTAGCGAGACCAACATATTCATGGAGCCAGTCACCCATTTTCTTACCGGCGCATGTTTGGGCCGCGCCGGATTCAACCGCAAGACGGCCTACGCCACGCTTGCAGCGGTGCTTGCTGCCGAGGCTGCCGACCTCGACATACTCTGGGGGCTCCGCGGCCCAGTCGATGAGCTCAAGCACCATCGCGGCATCACGCACACCTTCTGGGCCGTGCCTGTCGTTGCAGGAGTCGTGGTCGGCGCGATTGCGCTGCTGCATCTCTGGCGTGAAAAACGCAGGCTAAGTAACTTGACGGTTTCTTCCCAAGGTGATGCTCTCATCCAAAGCTCAAAAGCGCTCTCGGCGCCGCCAGCGGACGAAAAGAGTGGGATTGCACAAACCGCGATTTCCAGCTTTCAAACTGGCGCTGTCGATGCCATCGAACCTCCGCCCGACCAACTGTCGCCGCGCCAACCCATCCATTGGGGCTGGCTTTATCTCGCCGCCTGTGTCGCCGCGCTCAGCCACATCCTGCTTGACTGGACCAACAACTACGGTGTGCGTCCGTTCTTCCCGCTCAATCCTCACTGGTACGCTGGCAGCTTCATGTTCATCGTCGAGCCGATTTTCTATGGACTGTTCTTTCTTGCGTTCGTGATGCCCTGGTTGCTCGGCCTTGCCGATCGCGAGGTCGGCGCGCGCCGCACGCAATTCCGCGGTCAGGGCTGGGCCATCTTCGCTCTCGCCGGAATGTTGGTTCTGGGCTGCGTGCGCTGGGCTGAGCACGCGCAGGCGCTGGTCATGCTTGCCAACACCAATCTCACTTCCGGGCCTGCGAACCGCACTGCCGCCGAACCATACCCCGTGAATCCCTTCCGCTGGCACGCGATCCTTGAGACGCCGGACTTCTACCAGACCGCCGAAATCAACACCTGGTCGGACTCGATCGACAGCGACTCTCAGCGCGACGTGCTCTACAAGCCGGCCGATACGCCGGCAGTCGAGGCTGCGAAGCGTACACCACTCGGCCAGGTTTATCTCGACTGGGGAACCTGGGCTGAGGTCCGTGACGTGGGCCAGGAGCCCGCTCCGGGAATGGACCCTCCGCAACTGACCCCTGGTCGCACTTGGACGACCGTCGAATTCACCGACCTCCGTTTCGACTATCCATTTCTCGGTACCCGCGGCGAATCAACGGCCTCGTCCGCGCGCTCGCCGCTCACGGGCTGGGTCTACATCGTCGATGGCCATGACGACGGGGGCGAAGCCATGAATGGCCGCGAACAACGGTAGAAGGTTTGTTCCCATGCAAACTTTTTTTCGCCTCGTGGAACGCTTTGGGTTGACCGCGCCGCCCCTGGACCGCAGAATAGATGCAGTCCCCTGATTCTTGGGACCCCCGTTTCAGGCCGAGACTCTTCAGCCCATTCCAAAGAGGTGGTCATGGTTGCTTATCTGCTGGTGTTGCTTGGTGTGTTTTCTCGCTACCTGGTTGCGGGCCACTTGCCGCTCTTGAACTTCACGGCCGTCACCGGTTCGCTGCTCTACTTTGGCGCGCGCCGCTCGTGGCGCGAGATGCTGGCTCCCTTGGCCGTCTTTATGCTAAGTGACTATTGCTTAACCACCTACACCTACCACTCCGCGTTCCGCTGGCAGAGCTATGGAATCACCTGGACCTGGTATGTGGCGGTGATAGTGCTTGGCGACATTCTTCTTAGCCAGAAAACCACCTTCGCGCGCGGCGTCACGGCCACTTTGATTGGACCGACCGGATTCTTCCTCGTCTCCAACTTCGGAGTCTGGGCAGGGCCCGGCAGAGTCATGTATTCGCAAACCCTCGCCGGGCTGGGAGCCTGCTACGTGGCCGGCCTGCCCTTTTATCGCAACGACCTCGCTGCAACCGCGATCGTTCTCGGCGTCGCACTCGGCGTGCCTGCGCTTGTCCGGCGGTTGAACGAGGGCCGCGCACAGGAAGCACTGATCGGCAAATAGCAGGATTGAATCGAGAAATTCGTCCAACAATAGCTGGGCGCAACGCAGCACGCGCGCGTGCACTCTTCATCAAGCCCGATCTGAGTAAGTTGATCGTCTGATCGAACAACGACCCATGGGCGACTATGACGATTCGTGGCTACCAAAAGCCGCTGTACATCCTTCCCTTTGACCATCGCGGCTCGTTTGAAACCGGAATGTTCGGCTGGAAGGGCGCGCTCGATGCCCAGCAGACCGCGCAGATCGCCGCTGCCAAGCAGGTGATCTACGACGGCTTTCAGCAGGCGGTCGCCGGCGGGGTTCCGAAAGAGAAGGCGGGAATCCTCGTCGACGAGCAGTTCGGGGCCGCCATCTTGCGCGACGCCGCGGCGAAGGGGTTCATCTTCGCATGTCCGGCTGAAAAAAGCGGCCAGGAAGAGTTTGACTTCGAATATGGCGAGCAATTCGCGGCGCACATCGAGGCCATTCACCCGACTTTCTGCAAGGTGTTGGTCCGCTACAATCCCGAAGGCGACGCCGAGCTGAACCGCCGCCAGACTGCCCGCCTCAAGCAGTTGTCGGATTATCTGCTGAACGCCAATCGCAGCTTGTTCATGTTTGAGCTGCTGGTGCCGGCCGAAAAACCCCAGCTTGATAAAGTCAACGGCGATAAGAATGCCTACGATCGCGAAATTCGCCCTGCGCTCATGGTCAGGACCATTCAGGAATTGCAGAACGCCGGAATTGAGCCGGATGTGTGGAAGATCGAGGGCCTGGATCGCCGCGAAGACTGCGAGAAGATTGTCACGACCGCGAAAGCCGGCGGACGAACTTCAATTGGTTGCATCATTCTTGGCCGCGGCGAAGACGACCAGAAGGTACTCGAATGGCTGACCACGGCGGCCAGCGTTCCGGGCTTCATTGGATTCGCTGTTGGTCGCACCGATTTCTGGCAGCCGCTTGTCGATCTGCGCGACAAGAAAATCTCGCGCCAGACCGCAGTCGATGAAATGGCTCACCGCTATCGGGAGTTCGTCGACGCTTTTGAAAAGACTCGCGCCGGAACCAACCCTCCGCAATGAAACATTCATCTTCCGCTTAGCCTTCCATCAGCTTTCCGCTCCGCTTCTTCTTGTTCCACCACCACGCGAATCCGGCCACCGCCAGCGCGCCCACAACCAGAACCATGGGCACCGCGTGGCGCGCCACCAGGTCCACCGCGCTCGGACCCAGCTTCAGCACCAGCAGCGACAGCGCGAGCCAGCGCAACATTCGACCCACAAACACAGCCAACAGAAAATCCGGCAGACGCATTTTGAAAACGCCTGACGCGAAGATGAACATCTTCCACGGCGCTGGCGGCGGCATCATCGACGGAATCATCACCGCCAGGAACTCCTGCCGCTCAAATCGGTCGCGCATTTTCTCGAATTTCGCGCGGTCCACGCGCTTGAGCAGGAAAAGTTCGCCGCCCGCACGCCCCAGCCAGTAAGGCAGCAGCCCCCCGATCGCCGATCCCGCTGCCGCCATCAGGCAGTAGAGCCAGAAGTGTGGCTTGTCGTTCCACACATAGATGGCCAGAATCGCGTCCATGGGGACGGGGATGCTCGAGGAATCCAGCACGGCAACAGCGCCCACGCCCAGGATTCCCCACTTCAACAGCGCCGGCAGAAGCACCATCTTCCATTCCGCCGCCACGCGCGCAAAAAACTGCTTCAAACGATGTCCCTTTCCGGTCCATCCTGCGTCAATTCAATAAGAACCCGTCGATTCAACAAGAACCATTGTACGGGCGCTCCGCTGCGCAAAGATTTCAAGGGAATGAGAGAATAGATAGGAAGGACTCAAAAGGGGCTAAGGATGCGTGTCCGCGCCCGAGAATGGTTCATGAAACGCATCTTAAGTCGATCCCGAACCTAGAATGCCCACGAGCCAAGCGCCAACCGAAGACACCGAACCCAAGGGACCAGCCGACCCCTCGCCGGAAGCGGAGAGCTCCGCCCCGGAGAAGACTGTTCCCGGCGGATTCCTCGGCCTTCCCTTGAATCCGAAAGGTCCGCTGGAGACCAATGGGTCCGGTCCCAGCCCCCTCCGCGGCTCACGCTGGGTTGACTACGACACGCATGAATTGCTGGAAATGATCGGCGAGCTCGAAGACGAGCGCCGCTGGTCGCGCCTGCGCGAGGGCTTCTGGCTCGCGCTTCTTGCTCACATCCTTTTCTTTTCCGCCATCACATGGATTCCGACCTACATCTTCAAGGTGCCGAAAGTCATCGATCCCTTCGACGCGATCAATAAGCGCAAGGATCTTTCCTATCTCGATTTGCCTCCTGATGCGCTGCGCGAGACGCGGCCCAAGGTTGTGCCCAAGCCGCTCAATCATCCGCTGATCGACAAGAAAACGCTCGAAGATCTGAATCGCGAAGCTCCGCCAACGCCGCCCCCGCCGCCCGCGCAGCAGCAGGCCCCGGAGCAGCCTAAGCCGGAGAGCTCGCAGCCTATTCCGCCCAGCCCACAGTCGCAATCGCAGGTTGAAGCGCCGCGTCCATCGTCCGTTCCCGCCAGGCCCAACTTCGCCGTAGCCCCGCAGAATCCCGCCGACCAGTTGCGCCAGGACATGCAGAACGCCATGCACAACCATGGCCAGCCCGGTTACGACGCGCCATCAGGCAGCCTCTCGTTGCACCCCGGCGCGGGTACCGGCGGCGTGCAGGTGCTCTCTGACACGCAAGGCGTCGACTTCAACAACTGGCTTCAGCGCTGGCACTACATCACGCAGCAAACCTGGGACCCGCTTATTCCCGACGAAGTGAATCCGCCCATTCTCAAGCAGGGAGTGGTCGCAATTCAGTTCAAGGTTCTGCCCAGCGGCCAGGTCACCGATATGCAACTGGTGGGCCGCTCCGGCGACACTGGCCTGGACCGCGCGGCCTGGGGCGCGATCAGCGGCTCCAGCTATCCCAATCTGCCCCGCGAGTTCCACGGCCCCTACCTCGAGCTCCGCGCCTACTTCCTCTACAACACAGAGCCGCGGTAATTGCGTTCGCGGCGGTCGCTCCATTCACGCGTCGCTTATTCTGCCAACGGCAATTCCTCGTTCGGCCCGTCATCCGGCACTGCCCCGCCAGCCTCCGGATCGGACGGCTTGTGCTTGGGATCGAGGTAGATTCCGTCCTGCTCCAGCAGCGCCTCGTAGATAGGCGTATGCCGCCAATACCGCGCCAGCGCGAACGCGCTCATGTTGGCGATCATCAAAGGCAACACCAGCCCATACCCGCCGGTCATCTCGAAGATGATGAGGATCGACGTCATCGGCGCACGCACAATCCCCGCGAACACAGCGCCCATGCCCACCACAGCGAAGGCTCCAATCGAATCGGCCGGGTGGTGAAAGACCGTCACATCCAGATAGCCGACCGCGCCGCCCAGCATTCCACCCATAAACAGCGCCGGAGCAAAGATACCGCCAGATCCTCCGCTCGAATACGACGTCACCGTAGCCGCCAGCTTCAGCACGCACAACGCCACCATCGCGGTCACCGGCAGATTGCCCAGCAGCGCCTGCGTCAGCGTGGTGTATGGGTTGCCCGCGATGCCGTTCACGTGAAAGAACTGGATCGCTACGACCGCCAATGCGCCTGTGGCCGCCGCTCCAGTGGCTGGCTGAATCCACTTGGGAACCCGCTCGAGTTTCCTGTACCACAGCCGCAGCCACAGCAGCGAATCGGTAAACGCCACCGACACAATCGCCGCCAGCAATCCGAGCAGCGCATACCAAACCAGCGACGAAGCCTTGATCAGCGCGTATGTTTGCAGCCGCGGCACCTGGAAAATCGGATTCGAGCCCAGAATGCTGTGCTCCACCACGGCCGCCAGCGCCGCGGCAACAATCACACCCGCGAGCATCGTCTGGTCGAGACTCCCAATCAGTTCCTCAAGCGTGAACGTCACGGCAGCAATTGGCGCGTTGAACGCAGCGGCGATGGCCGCCGCCATGCCCACAGACGTCATGCGCCGGCTGTTCACCGGGCTCAGCCGCGCGATTCGTGCCAGAAAGCTGCTCACTCCGGCGCAAATCTGCACCGTCGGCCCTTCCACGCCCAGGCTCGCTCCGCTGCCCAACTGCAGCGTGCACAAAACGAATTTGCCCAGCGTCTCCTTCAGCGTGATCGTGCCAAAACGAAACGTGAAGGCCGTCTTGACCTGAGGAATGCCGCTGCCCGCCGCCGCCGGGACCCAATAGGTAAGCCCGAGCCCCGCAATCAGCCCGCCCAGCGCCGGCGTCAGAATTGTCCACCAGATCCACGAGTGGCCGGGAGCCGCCGTGGCGCGATCGATGAGCGATGCGTACAGCCAAAAGCAAGTGACGTGGAACGCTACGGCCGCCAGCCCGCACAATCCGCCGGCCACAATGGTGATGGCCAGCAACCGCTGCCGCTCGTTGGGCAGCAGGCCCCTGAGCCAAGTAAAAAACCGCGCAAACAGCCCTTCAATGCCAGCCCAGGAATTCAATGCAGGGGATACCTCGCCGCGAAGAACATCGCATTTCAAGTATAGGAGCAAGCTCTAGCGGCCCCGCGCATCATCGCGGTCTTCTTCAGAAGGATGCGGTTCGAAGCACTGTCCTGCCACTTTTGCCGCAGCCGCAAACGTGGTTTCGAGAAAATTTGATCTTCCATTCAGACCCGTGTCCGCGCTAAAATAACTGCGTAGCCTATGCGCCGCCGTCTCAACATTGCCGGCTCGCCTCTCCTCAGGCGCTTTCGCCACGGTCGCCCCGACCGTGGACGTTGACCCTTCGCGCTGAGTAATCTATTTCCGTCGAGAGTTTTTCCCGCGCGGACGTGCCTCGTGCCAAAATGCCTGCCCGATCCTTGCGCTTAGGAATTCGCGAACGCCGCTGACGCAGAAAGCGACGCTCGCACTGAACCCATCCGCTTTCCCTGCGGATAGAAAGGTCACTCCCCGATGAACAGCTTCAATAGCCGCGCCGTGCTCACCTCCGGCAGCCGCTCTTACACCATCTATCGCCTCCCTGCCCTCAGCGCCCGCGGCCCAAATGGCGACCGCGGCTTAAACCTCGCGCGCCTTCCCTTCAGCCTTAAAATCCTGCTCGAAAATCTGCTGCGCCGCGAAGATGGCATCAACGTCACCGCCGCCGACATCGAATTCCTCGCGCGCTGGGACGCGAAAGCCGAGCCCAGCCGCGAAATCGCCTACATGCCGGCGCGCGTCCTCATGCAGGACTTCACCGGCGTCCCCGCAGTCGTCGATCTGGCTGCCATGCGCGACGCCATCAAGACCCTCGGCGGCGATCCTGAGCGCGTCAATCCCCTCGCCCCCGCCGAGCTCGTCATTGACCATTCTGTCCAGGTGGACGAGTACGGCACGCCCGCGGCCTACGAGGCCAACTCGCTCCTCGAATTCCAGCGCAACCGCGAGCGCTATGCATTCCTCAAGTGGGGCCAGTCCGCGTTTCGCAACTTCTCCGCCGTGCCACCCGGCATGGGCATCTGTCACCAGGTCAATCTCGAGTATCTCGCCCGTGTGGTCTTCACCACAGAGATCGACGGCCAACTCACTGCCTATCCCGACACATTAGTCGGCACTGACTCGCACACCACCATGATCAATGGCCTCGGCGTCCTCGGCTGGGGCGTCGGCGGAATCGAGGCTGAAGCAGCGATGCTCGGCCAGCCTGTCTCCATGCTCATCCCGCAAGTTGTCGGCTACAAGCTCACGGGCAAGCTGCGCGAGGGCGCAACGGCCACCGATCTCGTTCTCACAGTTACGCAGGCGCTGCGCAAGCTCGGCGTCGTCGGCAGATTTGTTGAATTCTACGGCCCAGGAATCGCGGAGCTTCCGCTCGCCGACCGCGCCACCATCGGCAACATGGCCCCCGAGTATGGCGCCACCTGCGGCATCTTCCCTGTCGACGCGGAAACTCTCCGCTACCTTTGCCTCACCGGCCGCAGCGAAGAACAGATCGCGCTCGTCGAGGCCTACTACAAGGAGCAGGGCCTCTTCCACACCACCGGCACGCCCGAGGCCGAATATTCGCAGACACTCGAGCTCGATCTTGCCACCGTCGAGCCGAGCGTTGCTGGACCCAAACGTCCGCAGGATCGCGTGCTGCTCAAAGACGCAGCCGCCAGCTTCGCCGAGCAACTGCCTTCGCTACTCGCTCCCACCGCCAAGCCGCTCGGCACCCGCACCGCCGCTGCGTGGCAGCGCGACACGGTCACCGACACTGCCATCGGCGTTGAAGACAACGAAGGCCCCGACAGATCTTCCGCTGCGCAACCCGTCGCGGCTCATGTCACGACAACAGTAAAGGAGCGATTCCACGTCGATCCCGACCGCTATCTCGATCACGGTTCGGTTGTCATCGCCGCCATCACAAGTTGCACCAACACTTCGAATCCATCCGTGATGATCGCCGCCGGACTGCTCGCAAAGAAAGCCGTTGAAAAGGGCCTCACCGTTCCGCCGTGGGTCAAGACTTCGCTCGCGCCGGGCTCGCGCGTCGTCACTGATTACTACCAAAAGGCCGGCCTGCTGCCCTTTCTCAATAAGCTGCGCTTCAACGTCGTCGGCTACGGCTGCACCACCTGCATCGGCAACTCTGGCCCGCTACCCTCCGACGTTTCGAAATCCATTGAAGAACACGGCCTCGTCGCCGTCAGCGTCCTCAGTGGCAATCGCAACTTCGAGGGCCGCGTCAACGTCGACGTGCGCGCAAATTACTTGATGTCTCCGCCGCTCGTCGTGGCCTTCGCGCTCGCCGGCAAGATCGGCCACAACTTCGACGCCGACCCGCTCGGCGCCGACCAAAACGGCAAGCCTGTCTACCTGCGCGACATCTGGCCCACGCAAGCCGAGGTCTCCGCCGCCATCGAGCGCGCCGTTTCGAGCGAAGGCTTCCGCAAGGAGTACGCCGCCGTCACCGACGGCGACGCTAGTTGGCAGGGCCTCAGCTTTCCCACCGGCGACGTCTACCAGTGGGAGCCCGACTCAACCTACATCCGCCAAGCGCCGTATTTCGACGGCATGACCATGACCCCCGCGCCCGTCACCGACATCGCAGACGCGCGCGTCCTCGCCGTCCTCGGCGACTCGGTGACGACAGATCATATTTCTCCCGCCGGCTCCATCAAAGCCAACGGTCCCGCCGGAAAATATCTCACCGAGCACGGAGTCAAGCCTACCGATTTCAACTCCTACGGCTCGCGCCGCGGCAATCACGAAGTCATGGTGCGCGGCACCTTCGCCAATGTGCGCCTGCGCAACAAGCTCGCGCCCGGCACCGAAGGCGGCGTCACGCGCCTGCTTCCGGAGGGCGAGCAAATGTCCATCTTCGATGCCAGCGTCAAATACGCCGCGCGCGGCACGTCGCTCATCATTCTCGCCGGAAAAGAATATGGCTCGGGATCTTCCCGCGATTGGGCCGCCAAGGGACCAAAGTTGCTCGGAGTCCGCGCCGTAATCGCAGAAAGCTTTGAGCGCATTCACCGCTCTAACCTCGTCGGCATGGGCATTCTGCCGCTCCAATTCGCGCCCGGAGAAAACGCCGAATCCCTCGGCCTCACCGGCGAAGAAGTCTACGACTTCCCTGGCCTCACCGCGCTCCTCAAAGAGCGTTTCGCCAACGGCCGCAATCTTGTCGTGACTGCCACCTCGTCCAAAGGCCCGAAAAAACTCCATGCGATAGTTCGCATCGACACGCCGCAGGAGATCGAGTACTACGAGCACGGCGGCATCCTGCAGTACGTCCTGCGTCAACTGGCTGCAAAGTAACGGTGTTCTCGCCGGCGCGGCCTCGAAAGAGGCTGAGCCGGCGGAATCTCCGCCAATTTCCTCCAAACGTAATCTCGACAGCTTGCGTCCAACTGGCTACAGTAATGCAACGGACCTTATGCTGATTCCCCGGCAGATGCGGTTCTTTTGGCTCGCCCTCGCCCTTTCCGCGGCGTCGATCTGCGGTTGCGGCGGCCACTTGGCGAGCGGAGGAACCGGGGGCGGTGGAGGCGGAGGAGGAACCGGCGGCGGCGGCAGCACTCCCGACTTTTCGATCTCTGCGAGCACCTCGAATTTGAGCCTGACACAAGGAACCCAGCAGCCAGTGAGCCTGTCCGCTACGGCTCTCAATGGATTCTCAGGGACCATCAGTGTCGCGGTCAGCGGACTTCCGGCGGGCGTCACGGCGTCACCCTCAACCTTCAACCTTGTTCCGGGAACGCCTCAACAAGTTGCTCTGGCAGCTTCCGCATCGGCTGCCGCGAGTACATCGACGGTGCAGTTTGTCGCCACTTCCGGGGCGCTCAGCCACACCGCTTCCGTCACCCTCATCGTCAAGCCTGTCGTAATAACTCCGGGCGTGGACGTCGTCACCTACCACTACGACATCGCTCGAGACGGTTTGAATGCAAGCGAAACCACTCTGACCCCGAGCAATGTCACTTCATCGAAGTTCGGATTGCTGATGCTTCTGCCGGTCGATGGATTAGTCGACGGGCAGCCGCTTTATCTTTCCAACCTGACCGCCGGTGGCCAACAGCGCAACGTCGTCTTTGCCGTGACCGAAAACGACAGTGTCTATGCGTTCGACGCGGACAGCGGCGCGCAAATTTGGAAAACCTCCGCCCTCGGCGTCAATGAAACACCCAGCGGAGATCACGGCTGCGGCCAGATCTCTCCCAAGATTGGCATCACTTCCACGCCGGTCATCGACCGATCCGCAGGCCCCAATGGGACCATCTTCGTGGTGGGCATGTCACTGGACAAGTCGGGCGCCTATCATCAGCGGCTTCATGCCCTCGACGTCACCACGGGCGCGGAGCTTGCCAACAGTCCTTCAGAAATCCATGCCACTTATCCCGGCACCGGCGCCAATAGCTCCGGGGGAAATGTGGTCTTCGATCCCAGCCAGTACGCCGAACGAGTCGGGCTGTTGCTCATGAATGGCACCATCTACCTGGGCTTCACATCGCATTGCGATTCCGGTCCGTACACAGGCTGGCTGATGGGTTATAACGAATCGACGCTCGCGCAGAGCAGCGTTCTCAATCTCACGCCCAATGGCAGCGAAGGCTCCATCTGGATGGCGGGCTCGGGCCTGGCGGCGGATTCCAGCGGAAATATCTATTTTCTCGATGCCAACGGATCGTTCGATACCAGCATGAATACGAATGGATTCCCTTCGTCAGGCGATTTTGGGAACGGATTCCTGAAGGTCTCCACTTCAGGCGGCACACTTGCTGTGGTTGATTATTTTGAGGCCTACAACACAGTGAACGAATCGGACAACGACCTTGATCTCGGTTCTGGCGGAGCACTGGTGCTGCCTGACCTGACCGATGCATCGGGCGCCGTACATCACCTGGCGGTTGGCGCCGGAAAAGACGCCAACATCTACGTGGTCGATCGCGACTCAATGGGCAAATTCAATCCGAAGAACAACAACGCGATCTACCAGGAGATCTTGGGACAGATTGGCGGAGTCTGGTCGATGCCCGCGTACTTCAACAACACCGTTTATTACGGAGCGGTCAGCGATACGCTCAAAGCCTTCACGATCACGAATGCCAAGCTGGCGACGGCGCCAAATTTTGCAAGCGTCACCAGTTTTCCTTACCCGGGATCGACTCCGGCAGTCACCGCGAATGGAACCGGAAGCGGAATCGTGTGGGCAGTGGCGAACTCCTCACCGGCTGTGCTGTACGCTTTTGACGCAACCACCCTGCAAGAGCTTTATGACAGCAACCAGGCTGCAAACGGTCGCGACGAGTTCGGAAACGGCAACAAGTTCATCACGCCGATGATCGTCAATGGCAAGGTTTACGTGGGCACGCCCTCCGCTGTCGCCGTCTTCGGTTTGCTGCCCTGAATGGGCTAGTTGCGGAACCGTTCTAATTCGTGCTCGGTGGCATCATCTTTGCGGCCAGCGCCTGGAACGCAGCCCAGTTTGCCTCGATAAGCGTCGCGTTCGCCGCAGAGATCGAGTTCGGCGGGTACGACGAAATCACGCCCTGCTCCTTCATCCCCACAAACCCCACGTCGTTGATGATGGCGCCGGTGATCACAATAAACTCCCGCGTCTGGAGGCCATTCGCGTGAATGATCGTGGAGATCTGCGAATATTGCGAGTCGATGTTTTGCGCCTGCTGAGTAATCGTCTCTTTGCCTGTGGTGTTCGCTGACTGATCCATCGCCGCATTCAGGCTGGGGTTGGCCGCAACCAGCTGGTTGATGCTCTGCATCGCGGTCGCCGCCTTCTGCGCCTTGTCCAGCGTGAGCGCGTAGTTGCGAACCTCGTTCACATCGGGATTGTCACTGGGCGCGCCCTGTGCGCTCATCGCCGTCGCCAGCGCCATCAGAGCAACTCCCGCGAATACCGGCAGTGCTTCGCGAACTCTCATCGGTTCCCTCCATGGATCCTGATTGTTTTTGGTTGCTTGTTATTGCTCTTGCTTGTCCGGTTTCCGGCGTCCGGAACGGGGGGAGCCCATTTTGCCTGCCCGGTCACGAGAGAATATACCCCCGCGCGCCCGCCTCGCCACAGAATTTCCGTGAAGATTTCGCCCTTAGCGAATCCGCGGGATCGGGAGCTCCATCGTCCGCCACGCACCCCTGTCTGCGCCGAATTAACACAAAAGCGGTATCGCAATTTTCCGAAACGTTGCTAACCTCTTCGAATACGTGGGCCGGGGAAAGGATCCGTTGCGGCATTGCTAACCTCATACTGATCCCAACCCCGGACACCCGGACAGCCTGCGGCACAATGTCTTGTCGCGAATTCACTCATATTCCAACGTGGTCCCGAGATCTCGATCCTGAAAAATGGGAGCGCACGTAGGCCCTTCTTTGGATTCGTCTAGCGAATCCGCGGGATCGGAAGCTTCGGCGCTGACTCCCCTCGATCGAGCGCCTGTAGCCACTCGCGCACGCTTTCGCGAACAACCTCGACTTCAGTTCCGGCGTATGCCGCGGGGAACGATTCGAGCCGGCGCAGTGCTCGACGCAGCAGCGATGCTGCGCCTCTGAGATTCTCCCGTTGTAAATGGTGAAATGCCGCCGTAATCTGGATCAACGCTTGCAGAAACGTCTTCTCTGGCTCATCGCACTTCAGCCAGACGCTCTCCCAATGCTCATGCGCCAGAAAGAATTCGCCGGTCCTGTAGCATTCGAGCCCGTCCGCCAGCGCGCCAGAACTCCAGTCCAGGGACATCCGTTCCTCATTGGGTTCCCTGTCCACTGTTCACTGCTCACTGTTCACTAGTCTTTCTCTTCCAGCACTTCGTCCAGCAGCATGCGGAGGCTGTTGGCACGGGCGTGGCCCAGTTGCAAATCAGCCGAAGTAGCCTGCGAAACTTCATCGGCTAGATTCAGCGCAGCCAGTACAGCGACGCGCAGTGAATCGGCGGTGCGCCCGTAGGCGGCTACGGCGCGCATCTTCGCGTCGACAACCGCAGCCAGCTCCCGAATGTGCTCTTGGTCCTGCCCTGAAAGATGGTAGAGCTGGTCGTAAATCTCCACCGTCACGTATTCGCTCGGATTCTTGCGCGCCGGGTTGTTTTGAGTTGGCTCTGCCATCACCGCCTCACAGCTCCAGCGCATCAAGCTGCGCAAGCAGCTTCTCTACGCGCTGTCTCACGTGGTCGCGCTCGGCGCGGAGTGCGCTGATTTCGCTTTCCAGGCGCTCCACCAAGGGCGTTTGCGCCTGCAACTGCGTCTCGGCTTGCGCCGCGCGAGCTCCGGAGTCGGTCGCGCGCGTTTCCAGTTCCGCCACGCGTGCCTCTACCGCTGCGCGCGCCTGCCGCTCCCGCTTCACCACATCTACTGCGCGCCGAACTCTCTCCTCGAGCGCCGAAAAATCGTCCGCGCTTACCGCCAGCGCGACGGGTTCCTCGTGCCCTGCCTGTTGTTCCTCGCTGTGGGATTGCACAGCCGCCTTCGATTCCGACATTGCCACGACCTCGTATGAATCCGTTTGCGTTCGAGTATATAGCCGAACGGCGCAGTTCTTTTGTTCAAATCTGCGATCGTGCGCTCAAATTCGCAGCCGCGCCCCCGCCTTGCCCACGGCTTCCACCACTTGCGCTTGAAAGCTCTTGAGCTCTTCCTCGCGCAGCGTGCGATCCTGCGCCTGGAACGTCGCGCCCAGCAGCAACGCATACTCGCCCTTGCCCAGCTTCGCGTCGCGGAACACCTCGCGGACGCGCCACTCTACGAGCTCTGGAATCTTCAGCTCCGCCATTGCTTGGTCAATCGTCTCCCAGGCAATGCCATTGTCCAGAACCAGAGAAAAATCGCGGCGCACGGGCTGATAGCGCGAGATTTCGCGCGCCACGGGCCGGCGCAGCGGCAACTTGTAGAGCCGGTCGAGATAGATCTCGCCGATCAGCACAGCTTCCTTGATCTTGCGCGCCGCCGCCTCGCGCGGGTGCAGTTGACCGAACCAGCCCACCGTCACTCCGTCAGCCACCGCGCGTGCCGCGCGATACGGATGCAGCCACTGCGGCGTGATTCCAGCATCGGCCGGAAAATGGTCGAAGTACTTCGCGCGCATTTCGAACTTTTCAAGCACCTGCTCCGCGACGCCCTTAACGTCGTGAAATTCGAAGGCCCGCGGAGCGTGCAACGCGCTCTCTTCAGGTAAGCTCCCCACCGCTCCGAACGCCAGCGCCGGCCGCTCCTCAACCTTTTCCGTCGTGCCGCTGAACACCGTGCCCATTTCGAACAGCCGCACGTCGCTCACGTCGCGGTTCAGGTTGCCGGCAATCATCGCCAGCATTCCGGGCACCAGCGACGGCCGCAGCACACCCGCCTCCTCGCTGAGCGGATTGCCCAGCGGAACCACCTGCCCCGGCTGCGCTGCGGTCAACGCCCCTTCAGCCGCCGAGCAGAACGAGCTCCCAATCGCCTCATGGAATCCAGCGGCCAGCAAGGTCTCGCGCACCGCCGCCTCCTTCTCCGCCCACGGCAACGCGCGCACGCCCTCGCCAAACGACGGCAGCGTATTCGCGAATCGGTTGTATCCATAAACCCGAGCGACTTCTTCGATCAGGTCAATCTCCCGCTCCAGATCCAGCCGCCAGCTCGGCAGCGTCACGCTCCACGAAACTTCTCCGGACGTCGGCCGCTCAGAAGAAGCCAGGCCGCATCCGAGGGCCGTCAGCACACCTTCAACCGTCGCCGCAGTAATTCCCTCTGCGTCTTCTGTCGCGCCCAGAATTCGCCACACTTCGCTCAGCTTGAGCTGGATGGGATTGCGTCTCGCTGTGCGTTCTTCCGCGGCCGCCACGCGCACGTCCACCAATTCGCCTTCATTCCATCCACCGTTGGCCAGCAGAATCGCGCTCACCATCGCCGACGCCACCGGAGCCGCGTTGAAGTCTGCGCCGCGTTCGAACCTGTGGCTCGCGTCAGTGCGCAATCCGTGCCGCCGAGCCGTCTGCCGCACGGCCATGGGATCGAACCACGCCGCTTCGACGAGCACGTTCTTCGTCTGCGGCGTAATCATCGTGTCCCAGCCGCCCATCACCCCCGCCAGGCCCACCGCCTTCCTATGGTCGGCAACAACAAGATCGGCAGCATCGAGAACACGCTCCACGCCGTCCAGCGTCTTCAGCCGCTCGCCCTTGCGCGCCCTGCGCACAACAATTCCGCCTTCGACTTTATCCAGATCGAAGGCGTGCGTCGGCTGCCCCATCGCCAGCCACATTATGTTCGAGGCATAGACGGCATACGAGATCATCTTCTGCTCGAGCAGCGCGAAATACGTCGCCACCTCCGCGCCCTTAAACCAGTCGCGCGACCCGCCGATGGTCACATCGCGCAGCACGCGCGCCGTGAATCGCCCGCACGCGTCTTCGGCCTCGATCTTCACAGAAAACGGCGTCTTTGCGGGCCGCGCCGCGGGCAGCGCGAAATCGAGCGCCGCCAGTTTCAGCCCATAAATCGCCGCCGCCTCGCGCGCAATGCCGTAGTGGTTCATCGCGTCCACGCGGTTCGTGGTGATGTCCATCTCGTAGAGCGAGCCGTTGCCCTCGCCGAGCGGATAAATCCCCTCGACCGCAATCCCGCGCAGCGTCAGGTCCTCGGCCAACTGCGCATCATCAACCGCGAGTCCCGGCAAATACGCTCGAAGCCATTGGGTCAGTATCTTCATGCGAACTGCCCCAGGAACCGCATATCTCCGGCGAAAAACTGCCCAATCTCGCTAATGCCGTACTTCATCATCGCGATCCGCTCCACGCCCATGCCAAAGGCGAATCCCGAAATCTGCTTCGAATCGTAAGCGGGCTGTTTTTCCGCCGCGAACGCGAACACCGCTGGGTCCACCATGCCGCAGCCCAGCAACTCGATCCATCCCGACTGCTTGCACTTGCGGCAGCCTTTTCCCCCGCAGAAGATGCAACTGATCTGCACATCGGCGCTCGGCTCAGTGAAGGGAAAGAACGACGGAAAGAATCGCGTCTTCACCGCCGAACCGAACAGCGCCTTCATCGCATGGTCGAGCGTGCCCTTCAGGTCGCTGAAGGTGATATTCGAATCCACGCACAGTCCTTCAACCTGATGAAAGATCGGCGAGTGCGTTGCGTCGGCGGCGTCGTTGCGGTGCACCTTGCCCGGAATCACGATGCGCACCGGCGGCGGCTGCAGCTCCATCGTCCGCATCTGCACTGGCGACGTGTGCGTACGCAAGAGCAATCGGTCGCGCACCGGCCTGCGTTCCTGGCCCGCAACCACCAGCGTGTCCTGCGTATCGCGCGCCGGATGCCCGTGCGGAAAATTCATGCTCTCGAAGTTGTAGTAGTCGGTCTCGACCTCCGGCCCCACGCCCACTGAATAGCCCAGCGCCGCAAACACCTCGACAATCTCATTCATCGTGCGGGTAATCGGATGCTCGGCACCGGTCAGCCGCCGCGTTCCCGGCAGCGTGATGTCGATGGCCTCGGCTTTCAGCGCTGAATCGCTCGGACCACCGCCCAGCGCCGCGTCCAGCAGTCCCTCCACCACTTCCTTCAGCGCGTTGAAGCGCACTCCCAGCGCCTTCTTCGCGTCGGCAGGAGCTGATTTGAGCCATCGGCCGGAAACTTCATTCAGCCGGCCCTGCTTGCGCCCCAGCCACTCCAGGCGAAACGCTTCCACAGCCGCCTCGCCATCGAGCCCGCCAGCCGCCCCGCGCGCCTGTACCTCAAGCGCAGCAAACGCCTTGTCCAGCGCCCCATCGTCAAACGCTGTCAGATTCGGTATCGCTTCGTTCGTCATGTGCAAAGAAAAGGATAAAGCATCGCATCGAGCGGATGCGCGATCTTCCGCGCCCAGGAACCTTGTTACTGCAACATTTGCCCTCAGCATCACGATCGTGCCGTAGCATGGTGACCATGAGAAGAACTGTTGTCACCGCCATCTTCGCCTCGTGTTTTTCGATCCTGGGCACCACTGTGCTTTCCGCCGCGCAGCCCTCTCCCGCCGTCAACCCGATGCAGGCGGGTTATGTCGACGCGAACGGCGTGCTCATCTACTACGTCGAATTCGGCAAAGGCCCGCCGCTCGTTGTCCTTCACGGTGGTCCCGGCGCGGACCATACCTACTTTCTGCCGTGGCTCCTGCCGCTGGCGCGCACGCATCGCCTCATCTTCATTGACGAGCGCGGCTCCGGCCAATCGGAGCGCCTCGAGGACACGAGCAAGTACACCATCGAAAACATGGCCGACGATGTCGAAGCCGTCCGCGTCGCGCTCGGCCTGGGCCAAATCGATCTGCTTGGCCATAGTTGCGGCGGCGTACTGGCCGAGGCGTATGCGCTCAAATACCAGCAGCACCTCCGCCATCTCATCCTCAACAGTACCTTCGCCTCTACCCGCGAGATGAACGAAGTTCTTGCCCGCGAGAAGGCGCGGATGCAGCCTGAAAAGCTCGCACGCCTGAACCAGCTCGAAGCTGCCGGCCTCTACGGCAAAGGCGCCGTCTGGGAGCATGGCCGCTACCCGGCCGAATACGAAACCCTCGCCTGGGGCGATGGCTATTTCCCGTTTCTCTATGGCGCCAGGCCCGACTCAAACTATGACCCCGCCACTGGCAACGCCCCAACCAACTGGGAGCTCTACCGTGAGATGTGGGGTTCCGACGGCGAGTTCATCATCGACGGCAACCTCAAGTCTGTTGAGTATGTCGACCGCTTGCCCACCATCCACGTATCCACGTTGATCGTAGTCGGCGACCACGACGAGTGTGATCCCAGCCTCAGCAGCGAGATGCACAAAAAGATCGCCGGCTCGAAGCTCGTCATCCTGCCCAACTCCGGCCATATGAACTTTGTGGACCAGCCGGATCTATGGCAGAAAGCCGTGCAGGGGTTCCTGGGCGAGTAGCCGTTCGCCACAAACGCACCGCGGCCCGGAGTCCTTTCGAACCCCGGGCCGCATTTTCCGCCAGTCATATTTCGTTGTTAGGCAACTTTGGCCTTTGCCGGCCGCGCTGCCTTGGCCTTCTCTGCCTTGGCCTTCGGCGGTTGGGCCGCCTTGGCCTGCTCCACAAGCTTCGTGAATCCGGCCGCATCATGCACGGCAATGTCGGCCAGAATCTTGCGGTCCAGCTCCACGCCGGCCTTCTTCAGTCCGCTGATGAACTGCGAATAGCTCGTCCCGTTCAGCTTGCAGGCCGCCGCAATGCGCACGATCCAGAGTGACCTATACTGGCGCTTCTTCAGCCGCCGGCCGATGTACGCAAACTTCAGGCCGCGCTCCACTGCTTCCTGGGCTGCCTGGTAGAGTTTCGATTTCGTCAGGAAATAGCCGCTCGCTCGCTTCAGAATCTTCTTGCGGCGGTCGTTCCGTTTCGTGCCACGTTTTACGCGGGGCATGTGTTTCTCCTTTTTTGGATCCCGCTCGTCCGTCTCCGCCTGTTGCGGAACGCCGGGGAATCCGGTTCGAGCACGTCAATCTCAAATCCGACGGCTCTGGTTACGCGGCTGGAGGCAGGAGGCCGGCGCATTGGTTTGCGACGGCTGTCAACCTCTTCACTCGCTCTGGTCAAGCCTGAACTCTCGCCGGCTGCGAACGCTTCGCAACTAGCGGGGGCCAATACAACGGCCCGGCAGCACCGGCACGCCCCTCCTCCAAAGAGTCAAGGCGCGGAGCGCTAGGCGTAGGGAATCATGCGCGCGACCTTCAAGTAGTCGCCGTCGCTCACAAGCACACTCTTGCCCAGCTTCCGCTTGCTCTTTTTCGACTTCGACGTAAGGATGTGCCGCGTCTTCGTCTGGCCCCGCTTGATCTTTCCGGTTCCAGTCTTGCTGAAGCGCTTGGCCGCGCCCGAATGGGTCTTCAACTTTGGCATTTTCTTCTCTGTTTTGCTCGATTTTCGGCAAGCGGATCGCTCGCCGCGGGCCTTATTTGACAGGGATTTCCCTGCTCTTCAGGCCTCAATCAGTATACCGTAAGCCCGCTTTTGACGCGAGAAAGCAGATTTTCGGATCGTGCCCTGCTTTGAACGACGCCTTGCGCAGGCTAAACGATGGGAGTGAGTTAGCTGTCCTCTCGATCGGTCAGAGGCTATACGCCAGCGGGTGCTTGGGTTCGTAAAGCATGATGTCGTCCGCGCCAGGCACGGCCATCATCGCCACAAGTCCCCACCCCTGATCCCGAACTTCGCCGTGGAACTCCGCTCCCTTGCCCTTCAGCTCAGTGATCGTTTGTGAGATGTCGTCGCACATCAGGGAGATCATATGGTGCCGCGGCGATTCGTACGTCTTGCCATCGTAGACGCTGTGGGTCGGGTGCACGCCCATCTCGCTCGGCCCGGTCTTGAAGATCAGCCAACCCGGCCCTCCGCCCGCCGCATCCTCGACGTAGTGCCAGCCGAGAACGTCGCGAAGGAACGCGCGCGTTGCGGGGGCATCGTCGGAATAAATCAGGTTGTGGATGCTGGTGATCATCAGACTCAACTCCTGAGATCGACTCTAGTCCCTGGTCTCTAATCCTCGTTCCCTGTTCTTCTCACTCCGCCGGATCTTCCGCCGTGAACTCCGAGCAGCACGGCTTCTCCGTCGCATGGAAGTTCATAACCTCCACGCGCGTCCCATCGGGGTCGTACATGTTGAACTGGTATTTCCCGTCGAGCCCGATCTTGGGCGCCTGGTCGTGCCGCCCGCTCAGCCGGTCCGAGCTCACCAGCACCTTGTACGCGTCCGGAACCGATGCCACCCCAATCGAGAAGTGGTCCAGCACGCCCAGCGTCTGCTGCGTCATCCCCGCCGGAATCCCCGTGCCCGGCCCGCCCGAAACCATGTACTCAATCCAGTCGTGCGCGTCAGGAACCTGCTGGCTCACCCACTCCGTTTTGCCGTCGCGCCCGCCCCACCAGTACGGCTTAAAGCCCAGCAGGTCGCGATAAAACTTGTCCTCCGTCGCGCGGTCGTGTACCAGGATCCCCACATGGATAATGTGGTGCCCAATCGCATTCGGCGCGTCCACCGGCTTGGGGTTCGCCGGCGGCTCCATAAATTGAATGGTATTGCCCTCTGGATCGAGCACGCTAAACCAGCGGCTGCCGTCCTTGCCGCGCTCGACCTTCGCCGGCGTCTTCCATCCCTTCGCCACCAGATACTTCCGCATCCCCTCGGCGCTCTCCGTATTAAACGCCGCGTGGTCCAGCCGGTTCACGCCCACCCCGGCAGGCAGCGGCAGCACTTCCACAAACTGCGTCGGGCTCAGCATGTAGCGCACGCCCCGCGGATTCTCAGGGTCCGTCTCCTTTACCGCGCCCACACTCGCGGTGTAAAAGTGCTCAGTCGCCGCCGCGTCTGACGTGTACACAGCCAGGTGCGAGATGCCTGTAATCTTTGGCCGGGCCGGCCCGTTCTGTGCGGCGGCAGTGGCGGCGACAGCGGTTATCAAAGACCCCGCAACAAGCGCAACAAGCAAGAATCGGTTTTGCATCGCATTCCCCTCACGATTTCTAGAGCTTGTTAACCATAAATCGCTTGAGGAGGCCTGCGCAAACCGGGCGTGAGCAAGTCTGCAGTTAGCGAGTCAGCAGCGCCGTCTCATCACGTCCTCCATAAACCTGTTTTGTGTAAGGGCACGACCGGTGCGCCCACCCAGTGGGCGGGTCGCGTGCCGAAAAAGGCAAAAAAGCGGGGGTTTTAACCCCTGAGGGATGTTCCTCGGCCACTCTTATTGCAAAAATGCCACTGGCCCACCCCCGAGTCCGTCTACTATGGTCTCGAAGACAAATTCCCCTCGCTCAACAAACACGGAGTTCAAAATGTCCGAAACCGAAATCGATGGATTGGTGGCCTACGTTGATGACCTGCTGAAGGCGACTTCGGAGGGCAAGATTGAGTGGACATCGGTCAATTCCACCACATTCATGTGGAACAGGACTACGCCGCCTCTGGCGCGGCTCGAATTGCAGCGCGTTATACAAATCGACCAGGTAACAAAGGTCGTGAACGGGTTGAACGTGCCGACCCCCGAGAGACGAAATATGCAAATTCTCACCGTCCATGACCTTTCCCGAAACGGCATGAACGTGACCATCAACGGCGCGCAAGATCCCCGCATCAATGAGAAGCTCGGATCAATCTACGATTCCATCTCCGGGGGAATCGTAGGAAAGAAAATGGATTTTCTCAAAAGCACCTTACCTCTATAAAGTCGTTTCGCAAATCAAGTGCAACGGGCCATCGTGGGGCGTGCCCCCGTCCCGCCACCACCAAATCTGTCATCCTGAGCGGAAGTCGCCTCGGCGACCGGAGTCGAAGGATCCGCGGTTGTGCTTCGTCCCTGCGCCCACGACAAATCTCGTTGCCCCATCCTGATCGTCATCCTGAGCGAATTCGAAGGACCTGCTTGTTGGAACCCTGCGGAAGCGTGGGATAGCACGTTACCCAATGAACGATCTTTGTATCAGCGCTTGGCTCGCGGGTCGGGGATTCATTGCGCTGATCACCTCGGCGTTGAGGTGATATCTGGGGCCTGCTCGTGGGAGCGCGCGCGATGGGCGCATTGGCCTGTCCCCGGTAAGGTGATGTCTCAGTTTGAAGCCTGCGGCGTAGATTTCACATTGAGCAAAATTGCACAGCCAGGCCGTGCGGACGGCGGGTACCCTCTAGAAACCTTAGCAGATGAGAGGGGTCCAAAATGCTCACGCTGTTAAAGCCAGGCTTCCCACATCGACACAATGACAACGGAACTCACGATTCCATTTGCACGGGGTGTTTCGTTACAGTAGCCACGGTTCTGAATGAACCGGAACTGGCTCGCTTTGAATCGGCGCACATTTGTAATCCGGTGCGTCTGAATTGGTTTAGGCAAAGTGCGCAAGGGCACTATGAAGCCCGCGCGGCGGTCCCCTTGCAGCTCCATACGTGACCTGAAATGGCACCCGCCGTCGCTGGGGTGACCCTCAGCGTCTTCTGAACCCCCGCCCTGCCGATCCGCGGGTCGCCCACGTTTCGTCGATCCTTACTCACCAAGAAATGGGCTGCCCCACCTGGGCGCCCTCTGGGCAGCGCGTTTTTGTTCTTGCGCCCAGGGTGGGATAGCACGAACTCCAATCAAAGAGTCTTGTGTCAGGGCACGACTTCAGTCGTGCCGCAAACCGTCCAGAAACGTGAGCGGGCTTTAGCCCCTGCGGAAACACCGGGAGGAGCAGGGGCCTTCAGGCCCCTGTACCCGCCGACACAAAGATCCGAGCTTCAGCCCCGGCCGGCCGCCATCGAATCTTTCATCCTGAGCACAGCCCAACCTCCCTATGGTCTGCGGGAATTATCGGCGACTGAACCCTGTGAGTCATCTCATTGAGAATGGTCTCGCGTGAGTGTTAGGTCGCCGCCTTGATACCCTGCATCGTCGGAAGTTGTGTTGAGCTTGATGGTATCTCCGCTGATGGTGCCCTCATGCAAAATTGTGGTGCCGTTGACGGTGAGATTAAAGGAGACTTTATCGCCATCAATCTTGCCTTCGGCAATCTGGATCAGGTCGCCCTGCGGGGATTTCACAAAGCCGGTCAGCTTCGCGCCATCCTGTTTGAAGGTGTAGGAGATGTGAAATGTGCCACCGTTTTGGCCCGGCATCTCGCCGGACCAGGTGCCGGTAAGATCGGCCGCTAACGCTGTTGCTGTGGTCAGGGCAAACGCCAGTCCTGTGCAAAGGATCAAGAATTTCTTCATCCGTCGAGCCTCCTGGGGAATTCGCGGGCGCGGAATGAAACCCGCTTCTTTGGTTAGACACCCAAATAATCCGGAATGTTCCCGCGCATCAAGACCGGCGACCCAACCGGCTTTTGCCGGCTCCGTGAACGCCATTGCGGATGGAGCTAAAATCGTATCGAGATGCCGCACCCGACGTGGAATGACAGCTACGCCTCAGGACAGCTGCCCTGGGACACTGGGCAACCGGAGCCTCTGCTCGTCGAGTTCGTCACATCGGGCGCGGTCACGCCATGCCCGGCGCTTGAAATCGGCGCAGGTACCGGTACGAATGCAATTTGGATGGCGGAACGCGGTTTCGACGTACTCGGAGTCGATATCGCGCCGCTCGCCGTCGAGAGTGCCTGCGCCAGGATGAAAGAACGCGCACTGCGCTGCCGCTTCGCTGCATGGGATTTTCTCGCCGCGCCTCTGTCCGACGGCCCATTCCAGTTCGTTTTCGATCGCGGTTGCTTCCACGTATTCGATGAACAAGATGAGAGACAGCGCTTCGCGGCACATGTCGCTGCCGCACTGGCGCCGGGCGGCTTGTGGCTCAGCTTGATCGGCAGCACTGAAGGTCCGCCGCGCGAAGTCGGTCCGCCGCGCCGCACGGCACGCGAGGTCATCCTCGGCATCGAGCCTGCGCTTGAGATCGTCAAGTTGCGATCAGCCGAATTCCACGGCCGCAACGTAAAGGCGTGGCTCTGCCTGTCGCGCCGGCGCACGATGCCGGCGCAACCTTCCACGCGGCACGACTGAGACTCGGCGCAAAAGCGGCGTGTTGCCGCTACAGGCAACCATCAAGCAGTATTCGTACGCATTGTCCGCAAACGCTGTCATCGAGGCGCAACGGGCACCGTTCCGCTGGGCGCGTTGATTTGGGGAGGTGTCGATAGTATTTTGCCCTCGGGGAGAGGCAGGGGAAGCAGCCGCTGCATGCGGGCATTCTGAACTGTCTCCATCAGCGACTCCAGCGTCCAGGGTCCGCTGAGGAGGTCCTTAGCTCCGCCGGCATCAAGGCTAAAGTCAAGCACGCCCTTCGGTATCATGCCGTCGGGTAACGTGCCCTTCACTAATTCCTGGAGCTCACCCATGTCATAGATCATGTCGGAGTCGTGGAGGATGGCCTTGAAGCCGTCGCCGACCGGCTGCATGGTCAGGTTCCCAGGGTTGGAGTCGATCGAGCCCAGGCCGTTCTTCGTGAGCTGGTTGTTCAAATCCTGCATAGCGGAGACGATTTTGCCTTGCTGGGCAGGGGGCATCTTGTTGTAGCTGTCGCGGGAGAGCTGGAACGAGTTGGGATACTTCTTTGTCCCGTCTTCGGCCACAATCGAGGCAGGCGAGTTTGAGTTGCCAGCCTGGAAGTCGGAGAGCTTGGGCGTATCGATGTCGGCGGCTTTGAGATGATTGAAACCGTTTCGCTGCCCCTCGATCGACGCTGGACCATATCCCGCCGCATCTGCATCGGTTCTGCTGAGCTTGATCACACTGGCCTTGCCATATTTGTAGACGGAGGCAAAGCTACCCTTGTCCACATAATCTCCGAGCTGAGCAACGCCCTTTTGTAGCTGAACCGGTTGGTTGGCAATTTTCTGAGGAGCGTCGTTGATGGCCTCTTGAAGCGCACTGCCCTGGATTGGCGTCTTCGCTGAGGCGCTGACAGGAGGAGGAGCTCTGCCCTTGAGGGCTGCGCCGGCAGCTTTGGTTGCGCCGGGGATGAGGACGTACGTGCAGATGCGCCGCCCGGCCGCGACGCCCTGGTCGTAGGCCGTCACGTTGCTGCCGACAACCAGCGTTGTGAGTTCAGCGGCAATGGCCTTCAGAGTGACGGAGTCGCCGGGGGTGACTCCCCACGCTTTTGCAGCATCGACGAAATCGCCTTGGGCAAAGTAGCCCAGGCCGGCAATCTTGCTCCCCACTCCCTGAATGCAGTTCCCGACACCGGCGGCCATGCCCTGCAGGTACTGGACCCCGTTGCTCACCGGATTGGAGGACGGACTGGGCTCATTGCCGGTGGGCTGATTGGGCCCACCGTTGGAGGGCTCATCAGGACCATTCGTGATGCGGCCCTTCAGGATCGGCTTCGAACCGGTGCTCGAAGGCAGGGTCCCGGAATGCGGCGTCCCCGGTGACCCGAGCGGCGGCGTCTCCGGCGTACTGCCGCTCGTCGTCCCCGGCGTCTCTCCGGCGTCTGTCGCCACGCCTGTTGCCGGGCACTTCGCAAACTCATCTTTGCCCTCGCCATAAAGGGCCGTAGCTGTCGCCTGAGCCGGAGCGTTCGACTCCTGCGTGATGTGAATCGGGTATCCCCGCTCCATGTCCGCGATTGCGGCGTTCAAATGGGCAGCGCACGGAACGATGTTGTTCCGCTGATCCTGGGTTAGCGCAGTGCCCGCCTGGCCCATCGCGGTATCCCATTGGGCTTGAGCCTGGTCAACTGCCGGCCACTGCGACTTGTCCACCTGCCCCTGCACATACAGGGAACTGGGGTCGGCAGTGATTTCAGCAGCGATCTCATAGAGCTTCTGAAAGGCCTGTTCCACCGGCTGCGGAGTGCCGGACTCGTAGATGTCGCCGACCGGCGCAGTGGGAGCCTGTTGTTGTGCATGCGCTCCAATGCCGGCGAAAGCCCCCAGCGCCAGCGCACACGCCCACGCGCAGAGCCTCTTCGCCGTTCTTTGTGGGGGTTGGTTCCAGAGTTCGGAGATCGCCGCGTTCGCGCCGTACTGCGCGCGCGACCGCAGCAAAAACAGGACCGCCTTACGGCCGCTCGCTCGGCTCAGTTCCATCATGCAGGCACCGCCGGATTTGGGATTGCGGGGGGAAGTTTACTGCCCAGAATTCTATCGCATTTTCATTCCTGCGGCCGCCGGCCTCTGATCCAGAGTCTGCTTCTGGCTTTTCAACTCCTAAAGTCACTGCCGGGTGGGCGACCATCTCCTCAGGACGCTCACTACTCGCAGATAGTCACCTATTCGAGGCTACGAGGACGTAGTACATTGTGAACAACGAAAGCACCGGATTGACTTTTACCGTTCGAGGTCAGAGTAAAGTGGAAGTGGACGAACAGGCAATCGTGGCGTTGATGGACCGGTTCATGGATGCGTGGAACCGGCATGACGCCAAGTCATTCGCGTCAGTTTTCGCTGAGGACGGCGACTTCACGAATTGGCGCGGAACAGGGGCGAGCGGACGATCGAAAATTGAAGAGTTCCACGCGCCGATTTTCACGACCATTTTCAAAAACAGTCACCAGGCGTATACAACCATCAAGTCCAGGTTCATTCGTCCCGACGTAGCAGCCGTGGATGTTCATTGGGAGATGACGGGTGCGATGGATGCCCAGGGAAACCCACGACCCGATCGTCTGGGTTTGTTGAATTTCGTGATGGCAAAGAATGATGGGCAGTGGCAAATCCTGGTAATGCACAACCTGGACTTGACAGGACCTCCGGCGACGAACTCGGACAATTCGGCAATCAAGAATCGATGAGCACCAGCGCACCACGAATGCTCATCGAAATTGCGAGAATGATGGGCATCCCTGCATCTGGAGTTTGCGCAATCCTGGAATTCGAAACTCGCAGGCGACAAATTGCTGGTCTTTCGTGGGATTGGGATTGTTCCGGGCGTATCACCGTCAACCCGGGAATAACGGGTCGACCAACGGCTGCGGCGGATGACGTTTCCCTGACGCCTGAGGGCTGCGGGTGCGCGCGGCGACGCGTCCTGACGCAAATCTGGGTCTTGCTTTCAGGCGCTGGGGGATCGCCGCGCGGAGTTGAGGCTAACGCTGCTGGCGGGTGTCGGCTGTTCGTCGCCGCGGCGATTGCGCGCTGGGGCTCGCGCGGAATGTTGACCACAAAGTAATTGCCGGGCGGGCGACCACACATTCAAAATGCGCAATTCACCTCAAAAAGGTGGCTCCCCGTCGTCTATGGCCTTTACGATCGCAGCGAGACCTTCAAGATGCTTCAGCGGGAGCATGGTCGTCCATTCCACTCCGTTGAGGAGGGCGTTGGTTCCCTTGTGTCGGACAACAGCCGTTTTTTCGACGGCATCAACTTCGTCGACCAAGTAGGTACCGCCGTATCGGCCTGTTAAGACTACTTCGTCTCCGATGACCGGCACATACTTGCGTCGTTCGTTCCGATAGGACGACATGTCAGCATTTTACGCTGCACTCAATTCTGAATCTCGCTTAATCGGTGTGTCAGCGGCAACCCGGAAATAACCATTTGATCAACGGCCGCGCGGGGGCGATGGCGTTTCCCTGATGCTGAGGGCTGTGGGTGTGCGCGGCGACGCGTCCTAACGCAAATCTGGGACTCGCTTTCAGGCGCTGAGGGATCGCCGCGCGGATTTGAGGCTAGCGCTGCCGGTTGCTGTCCGATGTGATGGCGGGCACGGTTTTCTTTTGCCTATTCCGAACAAGATTGACACGCACGACACGCAGATCTTGTTTTTCCTTTCCTGTGCACTATTTTTGAGTCCTCTGGCTGAGCGGCCGCTGGGCTCGCAACAAAATTCGCTCAATGAGGGCAATGTGAAAAGAGAACGCTTGACGCAGATCGTCCTGGTAATCGTAGGGCTGTTGAATCTGTCCATAATTTATTTCCTATTTAAGGATCTGTGGCATTCCAGCTGGCTTTTGGAGCGGAAGAACGAGATCGAGCCGATGTTTCTGAGCTTCTTTATTCCGGCCGGGGTCTTTCTGCTCCTGGCTGCAAAGAGACCATCTGAGCATCGCTCCATGATTGCTCTGGTAGCTTGGTGGAACATCTCCCATGCCTCGGTCATGGCGATTCAAACCGTGGAAGCCTGGAGTCACTCAGTCCACAGGAACTTTACTGATGTGATCCTATTCCTTGTGATCGGAGGCGTCCTGTTGGCGCTTCTGCCACCAAAACGAGAGGCGACCGCGCAAGAAGGTGCGCGAACCGAGCGTCAGCCCACCACCTGATCTGTCATCCTGAGCGCGCAGATCCCGACCTCCCTTTGAATTGTCATCCTGAGCGGAGCGCGTTCGGGAACCCGTGATCGCAGCGCGATCCGAACGATCAAGGTTGGGATTGGGTCGGTTCCAGCATTTCGCGAGTCAGAATCGGTTGGATTTTTGTTCCGATTGCAATCGCGATGGTGTCGTTATTGGCGCCCTCCCAGCGTTTATGCGCATAGTCCTTGTCGAGCGGTGCGACGTTTGTGCAAAGAGGAATCGCATGGCCCACTCCTGAAGCCATTCCAACTTCAGGCCGAAATGCGTTAAGGATGCGCAGGGCGTTGCGGTACTGGACGCTATCGGGGAGCGTAATTACAGACGTGCTGCGGACTTCCACTCCGCTAAGACAAGATTTCATCAGCCAACCTTCAGCATTCATGTTCGCGGCTAGGAGTGTGCTAACAATATCGCGTCCAAAGCCTATCGAATCATCACTGGAAGTGTATGCATTGCCAGGATCGACAACGTACACATCGACTTTCACGCCGTCCAGGCCAGCTAGCCTTTTCACAATCGCTGCGGACTGTGTTGCGGTCAAGCGCCTCGGGCCGAAGATATTCGCGATTCCATTTTCTAATTCGGCCCGCTTGCGATCAGCTGTCGCGGCACGCTCATTTGCTTGGGAGGCTCGGAGATTTAGATCTGCAATCGTCACATTGAAATGCTCGTTTGTCCCAACCAGCGCGGCGAGCGATAGGGCTAATCCCCCGATGAGAACAAGGCTTGACACTCTCCCGAGTCTCCTGCGATGGGGATCACGCCACTCGGCGAATACCTCGCCCACAACGCCCACAGTCACGAGCGTTTCGCCGATGTATTCAACGGTTTCCCACAGGTTCATGCGGACCTCAGCCAAGATTCAGATTTTCGGTTGGCTGCTAATCGCAGTGAATTCATTCGTCCGCGCACTCGTCCTAATCTGCAGGCCTATGAATGCGCCATAATCCTAGCAGGCTAGAATGAGCATTCCTCTCAAGAAAATCGAAAATTCTGAGGCGTCTGGATACCGGGCGGAATGGCCTTGGTTAGTTAAGTAATTTCTTTCCTTGATCTCCACCATGTCTTCCCGCTGTCAACCCCCCACCCTGCAAAGAAACCCCGCAAACCACTACCTAACCCCTTCCCCATCCATCCCTTACGCCCCGCAAATAAATCTCCCCAAGTTTGCCGATTAATTCCACCAAATCGGTAGCCTTGAAGAAGATGAAAGGGGATTCTTCATGGCATTCGCAATCATTACCTCCATCAACGCCGCCGCCGCGACTCAAACCTCTTCAGACGACTCCGGCAAAAAGGCCATCGGCATCTGCATGGAGGCCTGGACCAGCGCCCACGACGACCTGGCTGAGGACGAGGACTCGAAGGAATACGAGTGCGAGAAGGCCGGCAACAAGGCCTATCTCAAGGCCGTGCCTTCGCTCTCCGGCTATAAGAACATCTGCGACTTCATCGCCTGCATCAACTACGCCTCCATGACCGGCGTCGTCACGCACAGCGATGCCGCGCACTACCTGGCCAACGCCCGCATCGCTCTCTCCACCATCTACCACCGGCCAAAGCCCAATCGCAAGCGCAAACGCGGCCGCCGCTAGCCAAAATCCTCCGCGAAAGGCGAGCGATAACCCGTGTTCACTGCTCGAGCCGGGCCCACGAGCCTGACCCAAAAGTGGTAGCTATGAAGAGTGCGTTGCGGTGCACATTGGTCAATTTTGAACATAATCTCGGGCTGAATTGCGGTAAAAAACTGGAATGATGTCGTGATCTAAATCACACGCATCGGCGCATGACTGGAGGCGGGCACCATGGAATCAGCGATCTGCAACCTCAGGATTCGTATCCTCAGATCCAAACTGGACGCTTGCCGGCTCGTACGTGAAACCATTGCCGATGAACTCCAGGCCGCCGGCCTGACACTTGGACAGAAGACGGCATTGGCCCGCCGCTGGGGCAAAACATTGATCGAGAGTCGCGACTTGCAGCTCGCGATAGACATGCTGGAGCAGCAGGAAATGGCGTCAAGCGTAGCCATGCTTAGGCGGACTGCGTAAGGGGCAAACCCCTCCGAAAAATAACGAAATAAAAAAGTTTGGGATGTTTCGCTTACTTTTCGCCACTTAACTCGTTTAGAATCAATAGATCGTTTCCTGAATTGTCGAAAAAATGCATCCAATTGCGTCACATTTATTCCTCGCAACCTCTTTAGAATCAACACGCAGCATGCTCATTTGCAACATGTGCATTTCCATCCCTTAACTGCCTCATTCCTTTGCTCTTGTTTAACTCCTTCACTCCTTCACTCCTTCACCCCTTCACTCCTTCACTTCTTCACTCCTTGACTCCTTGACTCCTTCACTCTTTCACTCCTTCACTCCTTCACTCCTTCACCCACCGCCACCGGAACCCTCCGCTGGTGCGCCGCCAGCACCACCGCGACCAGCGCCGTGAGCAGCGAGACCACTGCCAGCGAGAGGAACGCTGTCCGCCAGCCCCATGCAACCGCGATCCGCGCGATCGTGTCGCCTGAGAGCCATCCGGCCATGTAGCCGAACCCGTCGATGATTCCGGCCGCCGTGGCGCTTCCCTTCTCGCCGCCGAAATCGAGCGACATGGCGCCCGCCAGGTACGAGTACGGACCGAGCAGCGTGAACCCCACCAGCCCAACCAGAATCGATGGCGCCCACAGGCCGGCGGGCGACGGAATGTGGCCCATGAGCACAAGGCAAACCGTGCAGGCCGACATGCCGGCGACCATAAGGATGTTGCGGCCGTTCGGTCCCAGCTTGTCGCTCAGAAATCCGCCCAGCAGCACCGAGATTCCACCGCACAACGGAAACAGCGCGCTTCGGCTCGCCGCTACGCTCGGCGAGAACCCGGCGAACTGCACGAAGTACGTCGGCATCCAGAGGTTGAACGTCTCGCGCAAGAGCGTCGCTCCGAACGCCAGCACGCAGACCATCCAGAAAGGAAAGCTCGTGAGCAGCGGCTTCAGAATCGCTCCCATGTTCACGCGCCCATCGTCGCCCGCCGTTCCCCCGTCTGCACCCTCTTTGCCCGCATACACATTCCTCGGATTCACTTCCGGCTTGGGCAGTCCGCGTTCCTCTGGCGACTCGCGCAAGAGCACGAAGCACATCACCATCAGAACCGCGAGCGCGCCCGACGCGAAGAAGAACACGCCGCGCCAGCCCACGCCGTGCGCCATCAGTTCGCTCATCATCCATCGACAGCCCGCATCGCCGAACAGAAAGCTCAGGCTGACGACGGCCATCACGCTTCCGTATGTGGAGTACGAGAACCAGCGCGACGAAACCCGCACCAGGGCCGCCCATCCCTGCGACTGGAAGAGGCGATTGCCGATCCATGCCATGGTGAAGAGTGGAAAGCTCCCGCTCATGGCAAAGAGGATGGTGAAGAGAATCGATCCGGCCATTCCGCCGAGAAAGCTTCGCCTGCCGCCGCCGGTATCGGCGATGGCGCCCGAGAAGAATTTGCCGAACGCGTATGCGATTGTGCCGACCGAGGCGATGAAACCGAGCCGAATCTCCGCCGCATTCGGCGTCATTCCGTGCCGCGCCATATCGTGAATCAGATCCGGCAGCACCACCGAGAGATCGGAGCGGCAAAAGTAGTAGCCGGAGTAGCCCAGCGCGAGGAGCAGCGCCGTCCCCGCGTGCCACGCAGTAAACCGCTTTGAACCTGGCTGCGCAGGCTCAATTTGGCCGGGGGCCAGAGTCTTGGCGTTGGACACACTAGAAAACTACCACACGGCTCTTTCGCGGAGTTCAACACCGCGGCGGCTCTTCTAGCCTTTCAGAACCTGTTCAACGGTCTCAATGTCGACGAGCCCTTTGCACCCGTAAATCGCCGGTAGTACTCGGTCGGCAGGATAAGTGCGCCGGAGTTGCGCCACTCTTTCCGTTCCGGAACGGTAGGCCGGAAGGTACATGCGGCCGAGCAGGGGATGCCGGCCCCATGCGCCGGAGAGTTTATCCGCGCGTTCTTCGGTCACCAGAAAATCGCGACGCAGCGTGGCCGCGACTTCCGCCTGTTGTCTCTTCTCGCCCCAGGTCATGTAGGACGACTGGTTCTTCGCATCGTCCTGCAAAAGGGCCAGAAGCACGCCGATCTGCAAGTCTTCGTCGGGCAACTGGTTCACTTCAGTCACGCCATGCGCAATCAGGATGGCATTATTGGCAAGTCCTTCAAACAGCGTGGCGGCGCGCGTATTCATGGTAAGAATCGAGGCCTCGAAGCCTGCCTTTCCGCACACATACAAATCCTGCAGGTAGGCAAAAGTGGTCACGTGCCCCGGAACCACTTCGTGGCTGACGAGCTGCTCAAACTCCGGGTACGAAATCTGCAACGAAGCGTTGATCTCATAACTGGCTTCGTACTGCGGACTGCCGTCAGCGTTTCGCGCCCGCCCAATGTAATTCATCGAGCCGGAGAACCATGCGTCCTTGATGGGCAGGAAGTCGATGTTGGCGCGCGGCACTCGCGAGAGCGCCACGGGAAGGTACGGCAGTAGGTTCTTCGCGCTCAGATTGTCAAAGTGTGCGATCACGGCCTGGCCCAGTGCGCGCACCGATGCCATCGGGGTCACGCGATCGCGGCGCCACGCATCCACTGCGGCCAGAATTCCGCCGGATTGCGAAGACGCGTAGCCTGCGCGCCCCAACAGCTCGGCCACGCGTTCCCGCTTTTTTTCCGGCCGCGAAGGTTCCGGCGGCTTGCCGGTGGAAGCATCGACGGCTCGCGCATACGGAACGGGATCGCCCTTGCCGAGCACTTCCATGGCAAGGTCCCACATGACGTCGAGGCTCAGCGCCATCCCGTAAAGATAGGACCGGCGCAGTTCGCCGCACCCGGCGGCCTCTTTGCGAACACCTGCAATTGCACCGGGAACATCCACGTCGCGGAGATAAGCTTCAATGGCATCGCGGTCGATGGCTTTGGCAGCCACGCCGCCGGACTGGCGCAAGCGCGCAGCGGCCGGATGCGTGTAGGCTGCGGGCAGCGGCTCATCGGAAAACCAGCTATCGGCGATGAAGCGTCCCGTGCCCGAGGGGCACATCACGTCGCCGCCCCAAAGCGTGTCGATGCCGAGAATCGCCTCGGCGATACACAGATCAAGTTGGTTCATGACTTCTCCTTTTCCATTTTGGAGGCGCCGAGCCAGACATAGAAACACAGCCCCGCAAAAAGCAGGGCCGATACACATTGCGAAACCAAATCCCAGGAATAAAAAGGCGTTTGAATGAGATCTTCGTGAAATCCCGGGAGCAGCCGCAAAGCCGCACCCAGGACGCCGCCCAGCGCGCCGCCTGCCATTAAGCCCGAAGCCAGGATAATTCCGCGCTCGCGGATTCGGTGGCCGGGTTCGCCGCCCGTCTTCTCTGAACGGCGATTGACCAGGTGCGACAGAAATCCTCCGGCCAGAATCGGGGTGGTCAGGTTCAGGGGAAGGTAAATTCCCAACGCGAACACAAGCGATGAAGTGCCAAGCATCTCCATCACCAGCGTAATTAATGCTCCGACGCCGAAGAGTACATAGGCGACAGGCTGGCGGCTCATGAATCCTACAACCAGCGCCTTCATGATGGAAGCTTGCGGCGCGGCGAGAATGGGCCGCAGATCGCCCGGCGCGGCTTCGCCGAACTGAAACGTATGGGCCAGCAGCACGATGGTGAGCCCGGCCGCGGCCGCCGCGGCAATCACGCCCAGGAACTTCACTTTCTCTTGCGCCGCGGGCGTCGAGCCCAGCCAGTAGCCGGTTTTCAGATCGGTGATGAACTGGCCGGAGACGCAGAGGGCTGTGCACACCATGCCCGCGATCGCCATCACAAAAAACATGCCCGTGGTTCCCGACAGGCCGAACCTCAACAGCACCACCGAAGAGATGATCAGAGTGAGCATCGTCATTCCCGATGCGGGATTATTCGCCGTGGTGGCGATGGCGTTTGCCGCCACGGAAGCAAAAAAGAAGGCAAAGATCAGCACCAGCCCAAGGCCCAAAGCAAGAACGGTCCATGAAACCTGAAGGCGGCTGAAGAAGATGGAGACCGCTATGGCGCTGGCCACGATGCCAAGAAGAATGGTGATTACGTGTATGTCGCGATCGGTGCGCTCGGATTGATCGGCCTCGCGCAAGTGAAATGCGCGCAGCGCGATCCCAAAGGAGCCGGCAATCACGCGCAGCGACTTGACCACGCCGATGAGGCCCGCCGTAGCGATGGCGCCCACTCCGATAAAGCGTACGTAACTGCCGTAGATTTGCGCCGCGCTCATATCGCCAACAGGCATAATTCCGGGATACACCGCCATGTTCATGTGGCTGCCCAGAAACCAGATCACCGGAACGATGACCAGGTTCGCCAGAATTCCCCCGGCGCAAAAGATGAGAGCGACGCGCAAGCCCATCACGTAACCCAGGCCGAGAATGAATCCGATGGCGTCGAAGCTCACGACCATGCGGCCGCGATCGGCCAGAGTGCGCAGGAGCGGAATGAACTGAAAGTTCAGATACTCCCGCCAAACGTGAAAAGTGGTGACAAAGAAGTCGTAGAGCCCGGCAATAAGCGTTGCCTGCAGCAGTAGCTTGGCCTGCGAGCCGCCTCGTTCGCCAGTCACCAGCACTTCGGTGATGGCGGTGGCTTCAGGAAAAGGAAATAGGCCGTGCATCTCTTGCACGAAGTATCGCCGTAAGGGGATCACGAAAAGAACGCCGAGACAGCCGCCGGCGAGACAGATGAAGACGGTTTGGGCCGGATGTGGATTGAGGTGAAGGATGTAGAGAGCAGGAAGCGTGAAGACTGCACCGGCAACAACGGCGGCCGATGCTCCGCCCATTCCTGTGATGATCACATTTTCGAGCAAACTGGAACGCCGCTTGTAGGCGCGGGCGAGGCCAATCGCGAGGATGGAGATCGGAATCGAGGCCTCCATGCCCTGACCCACTTTCAGCGTTGAGTACGCCGAAGCCGTGGTGAACACAACGCAGAGAAACAGTCCCCATAAAATGGCGCGCGCCGTAAGTTCCGGCGCATGCATCCGTGCATGAATGATCGGGGAGTAGGTTTCGCCGGGTTTAAGAGTCCTGTAGGCATTTTCCGGAAGGGCTTTACTGTCGATTTCGTTCATCGCGGGATGATACTCCAATCAAGCTGCCGCGGTTCGCTCGTTGCTCGGGGCGAGTGGGCGGTGGAAACAAATCATGCGGAGACGAGGTGCCCAACGTGCTGGCGCTTTACGGACATTAACTTCACAGCTGATTCGGCGATATGTTCGGCACTGACTTCGAGCTCCTTGATCAGCTCCCACGGCGCACCGGAGTCGCCGAAGCGGTCCTTGACGCCGATCGCAGCCGTGATGACGGGCATGCCGTAGAGCTCGCGGCTGGCGGTGAGAATGGAGCTGACGCGGCCCGCGAGCGCGCCAATCTGATGTTCTTCAGCAGTGACGATCACACCGGTTTCGCTCGCCGCGCGAATCAACGCTTCCCGGTCAATGGGCTTGAGCGTATGCAGGTTGAGGATGCGCGTTTCGTAGCCGAAGTCGCGCTTGAGAATCCAGGCCGCGCGCATGGCTTCGGGCACCATGGGTCCGCAGGCGACGATACTCAGATCCTCGTGCTCATCGGCGCAGCCTTCGGCCACGCGCGTCTCGAAAGCAGTGGCGAATTCCGCTTTCTCTCCGCGAAGCCGGATAAGGTTCGCTTTTCCGAAGACAAAGGGCGTTGATTCATCCGTCACGATGGGTGTGGCCTCGCGCGCGAAACGGATGTACTTGGGCCCGACGTGGTCGAGAAGCAGATGGTGCGTGGCCTTGCGTGTTTCAATCGCATCGCAGGGCACCACGACGGCCATGTTGGGCAGGCCCAACATGGCGAAGAGATCCTCGAGCGCCTGGTGGGTAGCACCATCGGGGCCGACGGAGACGCCGGCGTGTGCGCCGGCGACGAGCACGTTGAGGTTGGAGTAGCAGACCGAAACGCGGAGCTGATCGAGGTTACGGGCGGCGGAGAATGTGGCGTAGGAACCGAGGACCGGCAGCTTGCCCTCGCGCGCGAGGCCCGCAGCGGCTGCCGTCGCCGACTGCTCTGCGATGCCCATCGAGATCCAGCGGCGGGCGCGCTCAGGCTTGCCGGCGTAGAAATCGGCAATCGTAATGGAACCGGAGATGTCGAGACCGAGGCAGACGACACGCTCGTCACTGCCGCATTCGGCGAGCGCGCGACCGAAGCCCTTGCGCGTGGGTTCCATGGTGACCTGCATTGCGGCGGGATCGGCGTTCCACCAAAAATCACGCGAGAAGCGCGGCATTTTTGATTCGAGAGTGCGCGTGGCCCTGGTCTGCCAGCTCTTCGCCTTGGCGAGCAGATCTTCGACCGGGATGCGGCCAGCGAGGCCAAGTTCATTGAGTGCTTTTTCCAATTCGTCGCGATTGGGCGCCTTGCCGTGCCAGCCGGGCTGACCTTCCATAAAGCTGACGCCCTTCCCCTTGATGGTGTCGGCGAGGATCACGATGGGTCTGCCTGTTGCCGCGCGTGCCTGCTCCAAAGCGTCGACAACTTGGCTCATGTTGTGGCCGTCGATGCGCAGCACGTCCCAGCCAAATGCCGAGTACTTGGCGGCGAGCGGTTCTATCTGCATCACGTCTTTGACCAAGCCGTCGATCTGCAGGCGGTTGCAATCAATCACGGCGATGATGTTGTCGAGATGAAAGTGGCCGGCCTCCATCGCCGCTTCCCACACCTGGCCCTCCTGCTGCTCGCCGTCGCCCATCAGGCAGAGGATCTTGTTCTTCCTGCCATTGATGCGGGCGGCGAGCGCCATCCCGACCGCGATGCTGAGCCCCTGGCCGAGGGAGCCGGTGGAGATTTCGACGCCGGGCAGCCTGAGCCAGTGCGGATGCCCCTGAAAGGGTGAGCCGAGCTTGCGTAGAGTGACCACATCGTCGAGCGGACAAAAGCCGGCCATGCCGAGTGCGACGTAAAGCGCTGGCGCCTTGTGGCCGGCCGACCAGAGGATGCGGTCGCGGTCAGGCCATTCCGGATTCCGCGGATCGTGTTCGGCCACAGACAGATAAAGGGCTGCGGCGAGGTCCATGACGGAGAGCGTGCTCCCCGCGTGGCCGGAGCCCGCCGCGCAAAGAGCGACCAGGTTGTAGCCGCGCATGAGACGCGCCGCGTCGCACAGTTCCGCAACAGAATATGTTTTGGTCACCAAGCCGGTTTTTGAATCTCTCAGCGCCATTGCCGTTCTCCTTCGCGCTTCACGCCGGACCCTTATCTCGCCGCTAGAGATTGGCCTTCCCCCATGCGTCGATGCGCTCGAGCGCTTCCCTCAAATTCGCCATTGAGTTGGCCACGCTGAAACGCAGGTAGCCCTCGCCGTAGGATCCGAACGCCGTGCCCGAGAGAGCCGCCACGCCGGCCTGCTCCAACAACGCATCAGCAAGAGGTTTTGACGGCCACCCCGTGCCGGTGATGTTGGCAAAAACATAAAACGCGCCTTTGGGCATGCGCGCGCTAAAGCCCTCGATGCGGTTGATGCCGTCGACAAACGCGCGACTCCGGCGTTCGAACTCCGCGCGCATAGCGCTCACGGCGGATTGATCTCCGGAAAGCGCCGCCAAAGCCGCGCGCTGCGTAAAGGCCGCGGTGCAGGAGTTGCAGTTCGTCGCCAGGCGCGAGATTTGTGCAGCCAGATCGGCGCGCATGACGCCGTAACCGATGCGCCAGCCAGTCATGGCATAGGTCTTGGAAAAGCCGTCGAGCAGGATGGTTCGCTCCTGCCTACCCGGCACACTCATGATGGAAAAGGGCTCGCCTTCAAATTGCAGGCGGCTATAGATTTCGTCACTCAGGATCATGATGCCGCGATCGCCGATGGCCTCGGCTGCGTGCTCGATGTCGCGGCGGCTGAGCACACCGCCGGTGGGGTTTTGCGGCGAGTTGAGGATGATCAATTTGGTTCTGGGCGTAATCAGCCGCGCCATTTCGTCCACGTCCATGGCGAAGCCGCGCTCTTCGCGCAAGGGAATGGGCACCACCGTGCCACCGGCATAACGGATCATCGATTCGTAGATGGGAAAACCTGGGTTGGGACAGAGGACTTCGTCGCCCTCATCGATGAGAGCGAGCATGACGTAAAAGATGATGGGCTTGCCGCCGGGAACTACCACCACCTCCTCGGGCTGGATGGTGATGCTGCGCGTGCGGCTCACGTAGCCGGCAATCGCCACGCGCAACTCAGGCAAACCGGCTGAAGCGACGTAGTGCGTCCATCCTCCGCGCAGAGCGTCCACGGCTGCTTCAACAATGTGCTGAGGAGTGTCAAAGTCGGGCTCGCCGATCTCCAGATGCACGATGTTCCTGCCCTGAAGCTCGAGCGCTTTGGCTTTGCTGAGGACTTCGAAGGCTGTCTCCGTACCCAGGCGCTCCATTCGCCGCGCCAAAACCAACTCGTGCTCCACCAACTGGATGGTCATCGCAAGTTCTCCAATCGTTTGCATCAGCCGGCGCAACGGGTCAGTACATGAAGGTCCCGCACCCCGGCCGGATGGCATTATACTTCCGGCTAAAAGCAGGAAAATGTGACGGCCGTCTCCCCCCTCAACCTAAGCGAAAACCCACCTTTGCACAGGACAAGCCGCGCAATGCGCTGTGTAGAATACTCGGAAGCGTTCCGCGAGTTCTGAGATGATGACGTACTACGACCAAGTGGCAGAAGCAGCCGCCTACCTGAAGGAGCGGCTTGGCGCGCTCAAGGCGCAGGTGGCTATCGTGCTGGGCTCGGGGTTGGGAGCGGCGGCCGAAGCCGTCGAGGATCCGAAGGCCGTTCCCTTTAGCGAGATCCCTCACTTTCCGCAGTCCACCGTTGAAGGCCACTCGGGTCGCATGGTCGCGGGTATGCTCGGTGGCGCGCCTGTCATCATCATGCAGGGGCGCGTTCACTCGTACGAGGGCTACACGCCGCTTGAGGTCACGTTTCCCATGCGCGTGCTCGGCATGCTGGGCATACGCGCGGTGGTGCTCACCAATGCGGCTGGCGGCATCCATTCCAGCCTGCATGTGGGTGAACTGGTGCTGATAAGCGACCACATCAACATGATGGGCTGGAACCCGCTCACCGGACCCAACGAGCCGCGCTTTGCGATTCGCGCGGGCGCGGGCCAGCGTTTCTTCGACATGACAGAGGCTTACAGCTGGCATCTGCGCGCACTGGCGAAAGAAGAAGCGCACGAAGACGGATTCTCGCTGGAGGAGGGCGTGTATCTGGCCACGCCGGGGCCAAGTTTTGAAACGGCCGCGGAGATTCGCGCATTTCGCGCACTGGGCGCGACGCTGGTGGGCATGTCGACGGTGCCCGAGACGATTGTTGCGCGGCACATGGGGATTGAAGTGCTGGGAATCTCGTGCGTGACCAACCTGGCCGCGGGACTGGGCTCGAAGCCACTGAGCCACGAAGAGGTTGGCGAGACCGGCCGCTGGGTGGAGAAACGGCTCGCTGATTTGCTGAAGCGCGTGACGCCGAGAATCGCGGAGAGGGTCAGTTTGGAAGAGTGAGCGCGGGCATGGATGAGGCGGGGCGAAATCCGGCGGCGGAAGATGAGGCGCCCGAAGCGCCGACCCGACCACCGGGCGCCGCAGCGGGCAGCGAGGCCACCGAGCAGCCGCAGCGCCTTCCCTTTCCGCCCACGGTGCTTGCCATTGCCGGCTGCTCGGGTTCAGGAAAGACGACTCTCGCCAACGAGCTGGCGCGCACGCTTGGCGGCCTGCGCTTTCATCTCGACGATTATTACCTTGACCTCGGGAATCTTCCGCTGGCCGAGCGCGTCGCGAAAAACTTCGACGACCCTGCGCTGATCGAAATCTCGCTGCTGGCGCGGGACGTGGCGGCGCTGGCGCGTGGAGAAAGCATCGATCGCCCCATCTACGACTTTGCAACTTACACGCGCGTCCCAGGGCGCAGCCAGCGCGTCACCGCCGGGCCGTTTCTCATTGTCGAAGGGATCTTCGCGCTCTACTATCGCGAATTGCTGCCCAACTACCACTTGCGCGTGTATGTGGACGCGCCCGACGCGTTGTGTTTTGAGCGGCGACTGAAGCGCGACGTGGAAGAGCGCGGCCGAACTCCAGAGCTTGTGCGCGAGCAATACGATCGGACGGTGCGCCCGACGAGCGTGGCTTATGTGCGTCCGTCCGCTGCACATGCCGATTTGGTCGTCGATGGCACGGGAGCTCTCGACTGGAAAGTGCAGCGGGTGATGACGGAGATGCGCCAGCGCGGGCTACTGGCTGCGGCTGGGTGAGAAGCAGGGACTCGGGACGAGGGACTAGGGACTGAGGACTCGGGACAAGAGAGCAGCTTTTTGCCGAGTGAGACCGCGGGCTCGGGCGCACCGCTTCTCCGACTGATTGAAGACGGTCCGAACCGCATAAGCGATCCGGACCGTTTCTGCGCGGAAGTTACTTGCTCTGGCAGCAGCTTTCGTTGCAGCTACCTTTGCAGCAGGTTTTGCCGTCGCACTTTTGGTGGCAGCAGTCGCTGCAGTAGATGGCCTTGGCTTTGGGGGCTTCTGTCTGCGCAAAAGCGGTGACAGCGAGGACGGCTGCGAAAGAAAGAACTGCGATCGTGCGTTTCATGAGATTCTCCTTGAACGTGAGTGGAACGGTTGATGGTTTCGGCCTGTGTTGAGGCCGCATCAAGGGCATGCACGTCAAGGGAGAATTAGATTCGGAAGACTTGATTGAGAAGGTAGGTCGGGGGAGACGCTGCCCGCGCATCGATGGGGGACTGGACTGTGAAACGAAGGTCGGCTGCGGGAAGCGCGAAAGATGGCGCAACCGGAGAAGCGATCGCCGAAAGATGAAGTTCTTTCGGCACTGCAAGAGGTACGAAAGCCTGGGGGAGGGATTGCGAACAGCAGTTCTGAGGACAACCGCCGACGGCCGTCTGGCCAGTCATGGGGCAGTCGGGGCCCATATTGCTCATGGTCATTGGGCAGCCGGGGACACAGGCTGCGGACGCGCCTTGAATGCAGGGCAGAGCAGCCAATGCGGGCTGAACCGCCAAGAGACCGATCAGCAAAATCGCCGCGAATTGGATGCGCCGTTTCATTCGCTGATTTTGAAGATAGTGGGCTGGATTGGCGGCGGTCTGTGTTTTGGATCACATCGAGCGCGAAACGCCCATCACTGCGGCAGCATTTCAATCCCAGTGACGGTGGCGTAGCCGTGGACCGGAACAAAGCTCAAAACCAGCTTGCCCTGCGCATTCGGCTCCAGGCCGGCAAATCTCCGGATCACAACGTCTGAAACGCCGGCTTCCTTCGCCAGGTCAAAGGTGGTGAGGAGGGTCTGGCCATTACAAAAGACGTTGAAGACGTGCGCGACTGCCGGCTTGCCTTCGAAGGCATCGCCTGAAGGCTCGTCCCAGTTGCCGTGGCGCGCGGCAAAATACAGGGTCAGAGTGTACTTTCCGGCAGCAACAGGGATGGCATAGGTGAAGTTTCCCCACCGCTCGGACTCGTACAGCTCGGGATCGTCGGTTCCCTTCACCGGCGTTGTATATGCCGCCAGCTGGCCGCCTTCAAAATAATCGTCGGGACTCCACCAGTGGCTGTCGTTGGAGTAGTACGGAGTTTCCCTGGCCAGAATTCGAATGGGACGAATGTGTCCCCGGAATCCGGGCAGGATCTCGATGGCCGAGAGAATCGCTTGCTGCCCGTTGTCCGCCGAAAACTCGAGGTGTAGCTTGCCATCCGCCGCCGGTTCGATGCCCGTGAACACCTTCACATCGGCGGTGGAGCTTGCGCCCGCGTCTGCTACCACATCGAAATCGCTCAGCAGGGGAATCCCGTTGGCGCGCACGTTCATAATCCTGCTGCCTTCTCCTCCTGTACCTGAAGACTCGGGCCCATAGACGGTTTCTGCGAAGTGAAGGTGCAATTCGTAGATGCCTTTGCGTAGGGGAATATCGTAGCGAAACTGTCCTTGCCTGCTGGTGCGATAAAAGCCTGGATTGAGGGTGCGCGCAATGTGCTCGATGGAGCTTTTAACTGCCGTGCCGCCCGTGAAACCTTCGTCCGCACTCCACATTTTGTCGGCATGGTCGACAAAGCTCCGCCCGGAACCGGCCAGAATGCGGATCTCTTCTCCTCCCGGCGGGCCGAGAGGCGGTTCGAAGTTCAGGCCGGCGAGCGGGGCCTGCTCGCCTTCATGCGGCGCGGGTTTTTGCTGGCGCGAGAGATGCCAGGCAAACCAAAGGGCGAAAGAGAGGCAAACAAGGCCGGCGATCCACCCCAGGCGCCAGGCAAAGGCAAGCGAGCGATGCGGCGAGGGCCCACCAGGTCCGGGGGTTGCGTGCGGCGATGCAGCCGGCGTTTCGAAAGCCTGAACTTCCTCAGGAGCATCGTTGCGCTCGAACCTGGGAACGTATTGCCCCACCGGAATCGAGATTTGGATCGGATTGCTCGCGCCTTCGCCCTGGTAGTACTCGGCAAGACGCCGGCGCAGTCGGTTGGCCTCAACGCGAACAATAGAATCCGAATCCTGATCGAACGAATCGCCGCGACGAAACGCCTCGACCGCAATCGAATACTCCTTGATCTGGTTCGCCTCGCCGGCAAAAAGCTTTTCACATAAATAGGAGAGGAGGTTGGCCAGAGTGGGGGCCCGCACAAAGCCTTTGGACTCGAGCACGGTCCTCAGTTCCGCGCGCTGCTCGGCGAGTTCGATCGTTTCAGGAGTTTCCACGGTCATCTCCGCCGCCTCACGAACCCCTATGGGATCGTCGCAACGATTGTTATGTTAGCGCGGCTTCCTCGTTTGGGAAGGCTTTAACGGTGTCCGAAGCGGTGCGAGGGGTCGTGTAACGCCCTGTAACCCCAGCTGCGAACGTTCAATGATGTGACCGAGTCGCGGTTTCACCGTGAACACAAGCTGCTGAATCGCGGCGCCTTGAGCGACACGCCCGCTACTGTAGCCCAGCCGCCACGGGCAGGTAGCAGGTATAGCGTTGTACGGCGCGGCCGGTTGATCTTTACTCAATATCGAACTCACGTTCCGGGGACCGCCGATCAAGCAGCCCTCCCTGAAGTGGCCCGGATCGAGAAAGAGGTGATTCATGAAAAAGCTTTCAACCATCATCGCCGCGATGAGCCTCCTGTCCTGCGCTTCCGCGTACGGCTGGCGTGCTCCCATGCGGGACCTGCCCAAAGGAATCAGCCTTGAGACGGCGTCGGCCGCCGAGCAAAAAGGCGACATCGCACGTGCGCACAACGACTATCAATCGGCCGTTGCTTATTATCAGCGGGCCCTGCGCGTCAGCGGCGGTGACTCCCAACTCTATAACAAGATGGGAATCGCGCAGCTCTCACTGAAGGAATACGGCGCGGCGCGCAAAAGCTTTCAGGAAGCCATCAAAACCGATCCGCACAATGCCAACGCGCTGAATAATCTGGGCGCGCTCCTATGCATCCAGAAGAAGTACAAGCCGGCATTGACGGATTTAAGGCAGGCCCTGGAGCTGGACGAAGCCAACGCCCCCTACCACGTGAACATGGCCGAAGCGTGGATGGGCCTGAACGATATTGAACGCGCCATGAACGAATACGCAAGGGCGATGGAACTCGATCCCGACGTCTTCGACGTGGAAAATGGTGGAGTGGTGGCGCAACTGAGAACCCCGGAGCAGATCGCGCGCACCGATTTCCTCATCGCGAAGCTTTATGCCCGGAGAGGCAATATGGAGGGCGCGCTCGACTACTTGCAGCGCGCCAAAGTGGGCCACTATTCGCAGTTGAGCGACGTGTACACAGACAAGGAATTCGCCGGTCTGTGGAAGGATCCGCGGCTGCAATCAATCGTCAAGCCCCAGGACAAGCCATAGGCTGGCGCACTCGAGTGGAAGGGTTCGCGGGAAACCGTGGAGATGCGCCAAAGCGGTTCCGCAATTCACATGCCCTTTCCGGCGCCTTGCAGGGTGGCTTATTCAAGATGAAGAAGCCACTTGGCGATCGCGGAGCGGGGTGTAGCCATTGTGGAACCGCTGCAGAGCTGGCTGCCGGTAGGTGCGGGGTTATACGCAGAACTCAAGCGCCGCCGGTGGCCAGCGGAACATGGGGTTGGTGTAAAAGCGAGTTCCCGGTTCCACTGGCAATACCTGACATCGGCCGATAGACCTGGAAGCTGTTTTTTCCCTTCATTTTCGCCGCGTACATGGCCTCGTCGGCACAGTGCATCAGATTCTCCATATCGGTGCCCGCCTCGGGGTAGGTGACCACTCCCACGCTTACAGTAATCAACGCCTGCGTGTGATCGATGACATACGGTTGGGCGACGGCGGCAACGATTTTGGCGGCAATGGACTCGGCCTCCGCAGGAATGCGCAGGTCGGGGAGCAGAACGATGAACTCGTCCCCGCCGATGCGAGCTACGGTGTCAGTCTCGCGCACGCATCCGCAGAGGCGCTCCGCTAATTCACGGAGTAACTTGTCGCCGGCCAGATGGCCGAGTGCGTCGTTGACGATTTTAAATTCGTCCGCGTCGACCATGAGCAAGCCCAGGCAGGATTGAAAGCGCACGGCCCGCTTGAGCGAATTCTGACATCGATCGTTCAGAAGGATGCGATTGGGAAGGCCTGTAAGAACGTCGTGCTCCGACAGATGGCGCAGGCGCTCCTCGCTGCCTCGAAGGGCGCGCGTCTGCAACGCTACGCGATGGCGCAGAACGACGATCCAAGCGAAAGAGCCGAGGACCAGCATGCCGACTATGGAGAAGCTTTCGTAGGTATGCTGCGCGGTCCACCAGGTGGGAGCCTTGAGAACGGAAATGTCGTCGAGCGAGCGCAAAAGGATGTGCACTGACTCGGGCCGCACCGCGCCCTCGCTCAGGTTCGTGCTCAGGGAGTCAACCTGCACATTGCTGATGCCTGTGATGCGCACCAGGCTACCGTCTTTCCAAGGCAGCGTCGAGCCGAGGGCTACGTTCCGAGGAAGGATAGCTGGGAACAGCACGCCATCGGCTCGGACCATAAGCGTGGGATCGGGCGCGGCAACGTCGCGGCCAATCAACTCGGCGTCGATCTGGACGAGTTTGCCGTCGAGATCGCCTTTGACAGCCTTGTCGGGAGTGATGGTGATGGGCGGGGGAGGCACTGCGGTGCTTCCGGCTACGCGAAAGACCGCATCCTCGAGCGAAGGCTTAAAAAGATCGATGGCGGGAAAGCCAACCACATCGACAAAAGAGCCGACCGGGACAGCGGTCGTCTCCGTCGTCTGCATGCAGATGCCGGCTTTAGCGTCTTGAATGCAAAGCACGCGCCCCGGCCAGTCAAGCGTGACCGTGCCCTGCACGTGAACGCGATGGAGCAGACCGGGGTCGGGCGAGAAGCGGAACAACTGCGCCACCGGAACCGCGGGCACAGCAAAGGGATCGCGCGGCGCAGGCTGAACGACCGTGACCTGGCCGAGCGTGGGAAAGAACAGGTGTACGCCCACCATCTGGCGCCGCTGGTTAAAGAGCGGTGCCGCGTTGCCCTCGATGCGGACAAGGGAGTCGACCAGCGAATCGTAGTCCACGCCGTGCTGGCGCACGGTCACCGCCGTAAGCATTCCGCCGTCGCCAGCCACGCCAAGGACCACGTTATTCAGCCCTACATGCGCGGAGCGGACGCGGCCTTCAACCTCGACCCACTGGCAATCCAGGACGCCGCTGAGCAACTGCGTCAGCGTGACCTTGGGAGGGTTCGCAGGTAGGCTGGACTGGCCAACGGGCCGCACGTGGTTGCTCGAGACGACAGGCGCGTAGTCGCCGGCATTCGTCACTCCGGTGATATCCACGAGCGTGCCAGGCTTGATGGAGAGGATAGGCCGCGCAGGAATCGAGACGAAGACGCCGCCAGATGCGTCATGAACGAAAATCGCAGCGTGTCTTACATCGATGTAGGGATCGTAATTGGTGACGACCGCGCGGAGATGGACGGGAAGTTCGCTGGCAGCGTCTTCGGGAGAGAGGTTATGCACCGCTCGCGCCCAAATCATGACGCGTCGCGCCTGGTGAGTGAGAGGGTTGGGCTGAGCACCTGCGGTCATGCAGGCAGCAGCGAGCGCGAACATCGGCACGAACACGCGCCGGATCCGCATCCAATCCCTCCCATCAAAACCGGTTGATTCAGCCGCACAAAACGGTCCGCTCAATCACCCGCACGAAGACACCAGTTCCATGAAGGCCAAGAATCTCATCGACCATTATGCTCCATAGCTTGAGGAAAAGGCGGATTACCAGCGTGGAGCGAACGAAAGTGGCAGACTGCCGTCTGGAGCCGGTGGAAAACACCTTCAAATCGGTTTCGGCCGGGACACGAAGAATGTCGCCGGCGGGATCGGCTCACTTTGCCGTGAGCGCCGCCACTGGCACCAGCATGTCTTCCTTGCGCATGACGAGATTGGTGGCGTTCAGCGTGGCGAGTTCAAATCCGTGGCCGTGCGTAATGGCGTCAGTAGGGCAGGCCTCGACACAGTAGCCGCAAAAAATACAGCGGTTATAGTCGATGTTGTAGACCTTGGCGTACCGCTCCGACGAAGAAATGCGGACTTCGGCTGTGTTTTCCGCCGCCTCAATAAAAATGCAATTCGCCGGGCAAGCTGCGGCGCAGAGAAAACAGGCAACGCATTTTTCCAGGCCGTTCTCGTCGCGCTCAAGCACATGCGCTCCGCGGAAACGCTGCTCCAGGACGGCGCCGCGATTGGGGCCCTTGCCGTCCGGATAATTCTCCACCTCGGTGGGCGCAAACATCTCGCGCAGCGTGATGCTCATCCCCTTGGCAATGCCGGCAGCGTTGCGCACAATCGACATGGCTCCAGTATACGATGGAGTTCGGGAGCAAATCATGAAGGCTCGCATTGCATGTACTGCCATTTTTCTATATGCGTTGGGTTTGGGGACTGTTGCCGCACAGCAACAGGCACCGGCCATGTCGCCGTCGATGCCGATGGACGAGATGCACAAGCCCGCGCCGCCGGCCGGGCCGCTGCAAATCACTTTTGAGGGCAAATCGGCAACCTGGACTGCGGCCACACTTGCCTCCCTGCCGCACACCACCATCACCGTCCACAGCGAGCACACCAAAGCCGACGAGACTTACTCCGGCGTACCGCTCATCGTTTTGCTCACTCCGCTAGGTGTGAGCGACAAGCCGCGCGGCAAGCAATTGCGGCTTTATGTTGTGGCCGCGGGTTCAGACGGCTACGAAGTTGTGTATGCGATTGGCGAAGTCACACCCGATGTGCACGACGCCACAGTGATGGTGGCCGACACGGAGGATGGGAAGCCGATCGCCGACGATGGGCCGCTGAAGCTGGTGGCTACAGGAGAAAAGCGCCCCGCGCGCTGGGTGCGCAATCTCGTCTCCATCGAAGTAAAGACGGCAGAGTAAGTCGCGCAAGCGTCCGCAAGCCTCTTCTTAAGAAGAGTGAACTCGAACGCTCGCGAAGGATCGCGCACTCCGGGAAATTGATTTCCTGAAGTGCGCGAGCCGATGCGAAGGCAGGTTCTAGCAGCAGCGTCCTTCTACTTGTGGTGCCCGCTACTACTACTCCCGCCGTGACTCGATGATGCAGATCTCGAACTGTGGTCTGCCGGAATGGGCCTGCTAACCGCCGGGGTCGCCGGTCGCCCGTGATTCTGGGACGCGTACTGGCCGCGCACGCCGCCGTAGCTCTGCTCATGTTGCACCTGCGTGTTCATGCGCGGAGCCGTTGGCTCGTGTGCCGCCGCGCCCTCCGATGGCTGAGGCCGAGTCTGTACGCCCGACCCGCCGCGGTAACTCGGGCGAGGATTGTTGTTGTAGTTGTGGTTGTTGTTGTTTCCGCCACCGTAGGAGCCGCGGTTGCCGGCGCGATAGTTGTACGTATTGTGGACGACGCGCACGTTGATGTTGTTGTATGAGCGGTTATAGAAGAAGTGGCCGCCGTTCCAGTAGCCGCCTTCGTACCCGAGGCCGATGTAGCCGAAGCCATAGTTGATGCCCCCATAGAAGCCGATGTGCAGGCCCCAGTGGCCCGGATAAAAGAGATAGCGGCCGCCGTAAAAGCCCCAATAGCCCGGCGTCCACAAACCACCAACGTAAGGCGGCTCGACCCATGCACCGGGCACCCAGTAGTAGCCGCCCGCACCCCAGGCCCAATAGCCCGGAGTCCAGATGTATCCGTCGCCGGGATCAGAAGGCTGATCGTAGTCAGGAAGCGGCGGCGGCGCTTCTGTTGCCTGTTGTATCGGCATCTCGGCGTAGCCGGAATCGTCGGGAGCCTGGCCCGGTTGCGCGGCGGATTGATCGGGCGGAGGAGCTTCAGTGGTGTAGGACGGCCCGCTGGGTGCCATGTTCCCTGCGGCGGGGTCCGGGCCCTGATCAGGCTGGCCCTGGTCTGGCGGAGCCTGATCTTGTGCGGCCGCAACGGCAGCGAAGACCGACGGAGTGGGGGAAACGATCCCGAAGCGGCAGACAGAGAAGCAAAGTGCTGCCGCAACGGCAATCGACAACGCGATAGCAAATCGAGGAATTCGGTTCATCTTACCCTCCAATGAATAGGACGCAGCCCGTGGTCCACCAAGTCTAGCGCGCCGCTCTGACCATCGGCTATCGCCCATGAATGAAAGAACACGAATTGGAGCAATTAGTGGCGGGCTTCGGGCGGCACCGAGCGGCCGTGGTTCTTCGCTGGCTTCGGAGTGACGACATCCATCTGATTGACATCCGCGGAATCCCCTGACGCCAGCGAAACGCTACTACTTGGGCTGTTCGTCCTTCCCTTTCGAGGCCGCCTGGTGCTGTTGAGGTTGCGGGGCTGCCTGATGTTGTGGCAGCGCCTGATGCTGTTCGGGTTGTGGAGCGGCCCGCCGTTGCGGTTGCGGAGCTGCCTGATGTTGCGGCGGAGCCTGGCGCTGCGGTTGTGGCGTCGCTTCTCGTTGCGGAGGCGCCTGCCGTTGTTGCGGGGCCCGGCGCTGCGGTTGCGGAGCTGCCTGCCGTTGTGGCGGAACCTGATGCTTCGGTTGTGGCGTCGCTTCGCGCTGCGGCGGCTGCTGATTTGTCTGCCGCGACTCTGGTTGCGGAGCCGCATGACGTTCCTCAGGTTGCGGGGTTCCATTGCGCGGCGGTTGCTGACCCGACTGACGTTCCGGTGATTGCGGAGCTACTGGGCGTTGGCCCGGTTGCGGCGCCGGTTGATGCTGCTGTTGCTGCTGGTTTACTTCCCGATTGGTTGCCCGCAATGCCGGAGGAGCTTTCACATTGCGGTCTGCCGCAAGAGGCTGTTTGACGGCCACATTGGCCGGTCGACCATGATTCGTACTGGCAAACTGGGCGCGGTCGGTGCTGGCGGTGCGTTGATTCTCGAGTTGAGCTCGCATGGGCGCAGTATGCGGCTGGCGCATCGCCACCATCTCCGCGGGCCGCGCCGGAACATGGAGCCCACCGGATCCGCCGTTGTAGCTCACACGTGAGTTGTTCGTATTGCCTGCGATACGGCGGTTATAGACGTAGTGGGCGGCTGAGACGTTGACGTTGTTGACCGAGCGGTTGTAGTAGAAGTGGCCTCCGCCCCAATAACCACCCTGGTAGCCGTAGCCGGTGTAGCCACGGCCGTAGTCGATGCCGCCATAATAGCCAACGTACTGGCCCCAATAGCCGGAGTAATACCCATAGGAGTTATTCCAGTAGCCCCAATAACCTGGGGTCCAGAGTGCGCCCTCGTAAGGCGCCTCAACCCACGCGCCGGGAACCCAGTAATAGCCGTCTGGAGACCAGGCCCAGTAGCCGGGCGTCCAGATGTAGTCGTCGCCGGGGTCCTGCGGCTGGTCGTAGTCGGGCAACGGCGGGGGCGGCTGGTCCGCCGTGTATTCCGGCTGCTCTCCGTAGCCGGGATCATAGGAAGACTGGTCGGGCGCCTGGGTGCTTGAGTTGTCTGGAGCGGGGGGCAGGTTGGCCGCTGCCGGGTCAGTACTCTGATCCTGGTTGCTTGCCTGGTTGTTATCCGGTTGAACCGCGGCTTGATCTTTATGACAACCAGCGGTCAAGTGCGTAGCGGCCAGGAGAAGTAGCAAAAGGAATGCAAGTCGGAAAAAGCGCCTCATTTTACCCCCACTCAGCTTTGGATGCTAAGGGAGGCGCGGGTGGCAATACTGCTCTCTATTGACCATCAAATGAGGACGCTGGAACCGCTCAAAAAGCTCACCTTAATGGCGGACGGCAGGTGGCGCGGACTTGCCGCGATTGTTGGCCGGAGGAGTGGTCACGGGCCGGCGCTGGGGTTGCTCATTCAGCATTTGCTGGCAGACTTGGGAGTCCTGCCCGCGCTCAAGGCCCTGCACAGTATTTTGCCCGCGGCAAAGACGAAGCTCCATGGCATCGGCGTCGTCGCGCGTGAGTTCGACTGTGCGCTCCAGGCCGCTGAGAGGGTCCACGTCATAGCGGAAGAGCGTGTTGCTGGGAGGCTTGATCTTGCCGTATTCAAAGTGATTCCAGGTGCAGAGAAAAGCGCGGCCATCGGGTTCTGCCATCACTGCGTAGACCTGCGTCCAATCGATGCCGCTCGCGGCGCTCGGCCCGGTCGCATTCCAGACGAGAACTCCCTGTCCGCCGCGCAACCATCGCGCCGTCCACATGTGGTGGGCAATGTCGTAATAAAGAGCCGTAAAGTACGTGCTGGCAGCGCAATCGTGGCAATTGTCATAGAGAATGGTCAGTTCCTCGGGCGCATCCGTTTGAAAGTGCTGCCAATCGAACCAGCGAAGGTTGACGCCGGAGATGAGCGGAGCCACGACGTGGCTGGTGAGCGAGACATTCCAAAGTGTGAAGGAGTCGTCGCCGGGCGTCGATTGCGGACCGGGGCGATCGGTGGTGACCACGAGCGCCGCATCGTAAACCACGCCAATCTCGCGGATCGACGTCCATTTTTCTACTGTGAGCGAGCGCGTGATCCAGGCAACGATGTTCTGATCTTTGGGATCGTGAAAGTCGATCCAGCGAAATGTGCCCGACGTTTGCTGCGCGCCAAGAGGAACTGCAAAAGCCAGCGCCGCGGCAAGAGCAATGAGGCGCCTGGGGAGGTCAACCTGCATGAATTTAGATATAGCAGAAGGACAGGGGTCGAGGGACTGAGGGATCAGGGACTCCGGGGCTACGGGATTGCGGGACTGAGGGACGAGCGCACGAGAAATCTTGAAGCCGATTATTTTCCGGGAGCGCCGGCGGGCTTGATCTTCGCCGCAAAGTCCGGCGGCGGCGCATCTTGATCCGCAACGCTCGTCAGCAGAGCATCCCAGCCATCGTCGCCACCGTGAAACTTCGTATATCTGGCTTTGCAATACGCCGTCATGCCGCCCGCATCCTGCGGAGTGGCGGCGCTCTGCGCTAGATGGATACCGCGCGCGCAGTACCAGAAGCCATCGGCATCGATCGGCGCAGACTCCAGGTCCGCGACTGCCAGTTGATACGTGTCCTGGACATTTGTGGGATCGATCTTCAAGGCGCGCTGGAGCCAATCCCGAGCCTGCGAGTAGTTCTTCTCCTGGACCGCGCAGTAGCCTTCCGCGCCGATAAAGATATCGCTCAGGAGTTTGCTTAGCGAATCGTAATCAGCCGCCGACATATTCGCGGGCTGGCGCCACATGGGTACGGCGAGCATTCCGCCCGATGCGTACTGGCACATCTCGTTCAGCGCGGCATTATCGCCGGTGGCTGCGTTCACGCGGTCGAGTGCGACCACAATGCCCAGGGCGCGAATATTGCCTTGGTCGGCCGCGAGCAGGCGCTTGGCCACTTTCATGACTTGTTTCGAATCGCCGGCCGTCTGCCATGCCGCCATCTCCTCCTCGAGTGCATCTGTCAGAACCACACTCTTTGGGTACTGCTGGACGAAGGCTTCAAGAGCTTCAGCTCGCGAGGTCGCATCCTGCGTGTTGATGGCGGCAGTATAGGCCGCGTATTCGGCTTTGTCCTGGATTGTCTTTTGTCCGGAGGGAGCTTGTTGCGCAATTGCGGCTGCGGCGGCGAAAAGGCCGAGCGCGCAGAGCGAACGGAGAGTTTGACGGAAGCACAGGCGATGCACAAAGGAAGCGTAGCACAGGCAAGGAGGACGGCTGGAGGGTTCTCGCTGCGCGCCTTCTTGCCGAAGTTGGTTCAGATTTCGCGAGGCTCCGACGCGGCCTTCTCTCCGGGCGATTCGGTTGCGACCAAATACGAAATCTCATCGACGACGCGTTTGAGTTCGCCGACCATGCGGCTCTGCAGGCGCGCTTCAAATATCTCCAGCAGAGAATGAAAGTACCAGAGCTGATCCTTCGGGCCCCGCTTGAAACGGTACCAGACGGCGGGGCCTATTACTTTCAAATCGTCGAGGATGGATTTTGCGTTGTAGAGCTTGTCAGCGACGGAGATGACAAGGACGCCTTCCGGTTCGGAACGTAGGCGCGCGAGGTAGGCTTTCTTGCGCTCTTCCCAGCCTTCTTTTTTGTCGTGATCTTCAGCGAGGGTGTCGGAGAGGCCTTCGACCATGCGAGATACGTCGGGGCCGAATCTCTTTTCGACGTCGTCGAGCGTACGTTGGCCGCCGTGATCCTCAACGGTGTCGTGAAGGATGGCGGCGATCACCATGTCCTCGGTGACCGGAACCGCGCCGCCCGCCTCGCCCATCACCAGCGAGGCGACTCCGAACAAGTGGGCCATGTAGGGGATTTTGGTTCCCTTGCGGGTTTCGGTGTGGAGTGTTCGCGCGTATTCGACCGCGCGGGTGAAGCGGTCAGTGAGGATGGGTGTTTTTGTGGGGTTTTTCATCTTTTAGTGTCGCATGTAGCAGATGCGGAGCGGAAGTTGCGCGTGCTTCTGCGCACTCGGTTCCTACTCACAGCCCCAGCTTCGCCCACATCGCGTCAACCTTCGCCTTCGTCGCGCGGTCCATCTCAATCATCGCCGGCCACGGCCGGTTGAAGCCTTCGGCTTTCCACTTGCGTGTGGCGTCCACTCCCATTTTTGAACCGTAGTTGGGCAGGCGGCTCGCGTGATCGAGCGAATCCAGCGGGCCGAGAGTGAACTGAATGTCGCGCTCGGGATCGATGTTGTTGGCCACGCGCAGCACGACCTCGCCGATGTTCTGTACATCGCAGTCTTCGTCGACGACGATGATGCACTTCGTGAACATGGCTTGGCCAAGCGACCAGATGGCGTTCATCACCTTGCGTGCATGGCCGGGATAGCTCTTCTTGATCGACACGATCATCAGATTGTGAAAGACGGCCTCGATGGGCAAATGAATGTCGACCAGCTCGGGAATGGTCATCTTCATCGCCGGCAAAAAGATGCGTTCGACCGCCTTGCCCATCCATGCGTCTTCCATGGGCGGTTTGCCGACAATGGTCGCGGCATAGATGGGATCCTTGCGATGGGTGACGCACGTGAGATGGAAAACGGGGTACTCGTCTTCAAGAGTGTAAAAGCCGGTGTGGTCGCCGAAGGGACCTTCGGGGCGCAGTTCGCCCAGCTCCACGTAGCCTTCGAGAATAATTTCTGCGTGGGCCGGCACTTCGAGATCAACGGTCTCGCATTTGACGATCTCGACGGGCTTGCCGCGCAAAAATCCCGCAATCAAAAACTCTTCAACTTCAGGCGGCGCGGGCACAATGGCCGCGAACGTCGTCGCGGGATCTGTTCCGATGGCCACGGCCACTTCCAGCCGCGAGCCTTTTAGCTTTCCGAGTGAAACTTGCGGCGTGCCGGCCAGAGGGCCGTCGGGAATGCTGACTGCGCCTCCGGCGGTCTCGGCGATCATCGCCACGCGAGCGCTCTTCGGATCGAGAGCCGGGTTGGCTCCGGCCTCGGCAGCGTTGCGCAGCGCTTCGCGATAATGCTCAGCGGCAACTTTCTGGCGCTGCCAGTGCATGCCCGTGGTCTGGCCGTCGTAGACCTGCATGCGATACATGCCAATGTTGCGCTTGCCCGCACGCGGATCGCGCGTATGCACGCAGGGCAGCGTGATGAAACGACCACCGTCGAGCGGCCAGCACTTGAGAATCGGAAAATAGTTGAGGTCGAACTTCTCGCGCCGAATCATCTCCTTGCAAGGCGCGTCCTTGGCGCTGACGGTTTTGGGAAATGCGCTGGAAAGCGCGCCGAGCTGCGGCAGCATTTTGAGCTTGTCGAACAGGCCCTCAGGGGCCTTCACATTCATCAAGCCGGTAATCCGGTCGGCAATTTCATCGAGGCGGTCAACACCGAGCGCCAGCGTCATGCGCCGCTCCGAGCCGAACTGGTTGATGAGGACTTTGTGGCCGGGATGGCCCTTTACGTTTTCGAAGAGCAGGGCCGGCCCGCCGACCTTCGTAACACGATCGGTGATCTCGGTAATCTCGAGCTCCGGCGAAACTTCTTCGCGGATGCGCTTGAGCTCACCATGCTTTTCGAGCGTCTTGATCCAGTCGCGCAGATCGTCGTAGGCCAAGGCCGTGCTCCGAACGGTGATGACCGTTCCTCAACCATGGTACGGCAGAAAAACAGGGTTCAGGGATCAGGTTTCAAGGGTCAAGCGTTGAGAAAGCGGACGCCCGGGGTCGAAGCTACCGAATGGGGGCCCGGCTTTGCCTGCCGCATCAAACTATGCGATGCTCGCCTTGAACGCTGGTCTTGATGAAAGGAGCGTCCCCTGTGAACCCTTCCCATTCCCACGACGGTCCGCGCAAGTACGGCAACAGACCCTATTTCAAACTGCCCAAGGACCCGAGAGCCGCAGCCGCAACCTCGTGGAATGTCCCCAATCTTTGTGCTGCGTACAGCTGGCCCACCGGCGAGCCTGGCGGCGGCGTGATTGCGATTGTTGAGCTGGGCGGCGGATGGGTTGCTTCGGACGTCGACGCTTACTTTCAGTCTCTCGACCAGCCCACGCCGTCGGTAACCGACGTTTCTGTGGACGGGACTGAGAACACGCCGGGGCAGAGCGGATCGGCGGGCGACGACGATTACGAAGTTGCGCTCGATATCGAGGTTTCGGGAGCGGCTTACTACGCAGCGACGGGGCACGCGGCGACCATTCGCGTCTATTGGTCGCAGGACATCGGCACAGCCGTTCAAAAAGCCGCCTCCGACGGATGCGACGTGTGCTCCATCTCGTGGGGTGCGGACGAAGCGAATTGGGGCGCGACAGCTGCGCAGCAGATGGAGACGACCGTGCAGGCCGCTGTGGCCGGAGGCATGGTGGTCTTTGCCGCTTCGGGCGACAATGACTCGAGCGACGGCGGCTCAACGCCGGCGAATGTGGATTGCCCTTCGTCGTGTCCGCACGCGGTAGGCTGTGGCGGAACGATGAAGGCGCCGACCGAGGAGACGGTGTGGAACGATAATCCCGGCGAGACCGACGGCGAAGGAACCGGCGGCGGCTACTCAACTATCTTTCCCGTGGAGAGTTTTCAGATTGGCGCGCCGCCCGCCCCCGCCAACGCTCTGTATGGCAAGGGCAGAATGGTGCCGGATGTGTGCGCAAATGCCGACCCCAACACCGGCTATAACATCTTTGTCCGCGGATCGGCGACGGTGGTGGGCGGGACGAGTGCTGTGGCGCCGCTCTATGCCGGGCTGTTCGCCGCATTTGGAACCAAGCTCGGCTTTGTGACGCCGACACTCTGGAAGAATCAGAAGGTGTTCAACGACATCACGGTGGGCAGCAACGGATTCTACAGCGCCGCCGTGGGGCCTGACCCATGCAGCGGAATTGGATCACCAATCGGATCCAGAATCGCTGCGCTCATTGCAACATTGGCGTGAGTTGTTAGCTGGCGGGCTCGATGGCGGGAACTAGCGTCTTGAACGGCGGAATCGCATCCATGGGATAGCCCAGGCGCTTCCATTCATCGAAGCCGCCGCGGAGAGGGCGCACGCGCTCGACACCCAGCTTGTGCAGTTGCAGAGCGACCTTGGCTGAAGTGGCCTCGCTGGGGCAGGTGCAATAGAGCACCACATCGCGGTCGCGGGGAATCTCGCTGTGGCGGGTGGTCAGGGCGTCGGGCGAGAAGTGCACGGCGCCTGGCAACGTGAACGGGTCAGGCACCAGCTCGAGGGGATGGCGAAGGTCGATGATATAGATCAGCTCGCCCGCGTCGAGTTGCTGCTTCAGATCTTTGGGCTCAAGGCGCGAGGCGACGAGTTCTTTGAGCACCATGCGGCGGCGAACCAGGCGCCCGATAAAGAAGGCCGCCACGCCCAGAATCAGCAGCGCGCCAGAGAAGCGGCCGACCCAGGCGAGTAAATTCGGATTCCGCCGCAGCACGTCGCCGAAAAATCTCCCGCAAACAAGCAGCGCGCTTACCCAAAGCGTAGCGCCGAGGCCGTCGTAAGCTAGGAACGCAGCGAAGCTCATGCCATTTTGCCCGGCAACCGGGGCAGCCAAAGCGCCCAGGCCGGGAACGAACTTGGCAAACATGAGCATTGCGCCGCGACGGCGGCCAAACGAGTCCTGCGTGCGGCGGACGCATGTAGTGGGCTCGAGCGACAGTTTGCAAAGAGTGCGCAGCACACGATGGCCATGCCTGCGCCCGATAAAAAACCAGGTACTATCCGCCGTGAGCGCCGCAGCCACGCTTACCGCGAGCGCAAACGGGAAACTGATTTGGTGTTGGGCGGAAAGCGCTCCCGCGGCCAGCAGCACCGGCGCCGAAGGCAGCGGCAGGCCAAGCTGCTCAACCAGCACCCACACAAAGAGCAGCAAATAGCTGTAGGTGACGACAATGTCGATCGGCAGGGCCATGAATCTATCCAAACAAAGGCGTGCTGGGGAATCAAACCGCCCGTCTCCGCAGCGCGAATGCAGAAAAGCAAGCGGCCTCACCTTATGAGATGAATCTAAACGAAGTTCGTTTCAGAAGTATCAAGAAAATTGCGGACGGAGGGTCAGGTGGACCTGGCCGGCGACGAAGTGACCTGCTCAATCACCCAGTCAGTCCAGGCGGCTTGCTCGGCCGGGCAGGCCAGGCGAGCCGGGTCGTTGGCCAGCACGGCATCGACAAAATTTTCCACGATGGGAAAGTGGAGATTGGCGTGAGGCGGCAGCAACTCCGTGCGGCCAGGCACGCGAAGCTCCGGCGCGTTGAGGGGATCGAGGTTGATCTCGCCGTTTTCACCAATGATGCGGAATTGATCGCGGGCCACGCGCGAGTTCCAGCGGACGTCGACCACCGCGTGCACGCCGCCGGAGAATTGCATCAGCACGGTCGCAGAATCTTCGGCGGCAATGCGATGGACGGCGTTCGACAGCAGGCCGCAGGCGCGCTCCGGTTTGCCGAAGAAGAAATTCATGGCGTCGATGCGGTGCGAGGCAATGTCGTAAAGCGGGCCGCCGCCGGAAAGCGCAGGATCGGCGAGCCATTCGCGGCCGGCAATCTCAAGCCAACTGTGGCAGTTGGCCTCGGCCAGCAGCGGGCGGCCGATCGCGCCTTCGGTGATGAGTTGTTTGGCGCGGACGAGCTTCGGATAAAGACGGCGATAGTACGACACGCCGAAGAGGCAGCCAGAATTGGAATTCGCCGCGCGGCCTTCGGCAACCATATGCTCGGCCTCACCAAAGTTCATCGCCATCGGTTTTTCGCAGAGCACGTGTTTGCCCGCGCGGAGAGCGGCGATCGCGGCATCGGCGTGCAACGCTACGGGCAACGCGATGTAGACGGCATCGACGGCGGAGTCGGCGACGGCTTCTTCGACGCTTGGCCAGGCGCGCGTTCCTGGATAAGCGGCGATTTTCGCCGCATCGCGCGTGACAAAGCCGACAAGGCGGCTGCGCGGATCGGATTGAATGGCGGGAATGACGCGCTTGCGCGCAATGTCGCCGATGCCGGCGACCACCCATTTAACGGTCTTCATGCTTCGGACAGGATAAATCCGAGTGGCTGAGCGAGGGCAAAAAAAGCCGCCCGGAGGCGGCTTGATTGCAATCTGAACTCGGGAGCTCCGAGCCGTTATTGATGAGCAGCTGCTGCCCCGCCGGACATTGACGACACTGGCAGCGTTGTGCCCTGCGCCGGCACTTCGCTGGGCGCGGAGATCGCTTCCTGATTCTTCTCGCCGAAGTAGTCGTGGTCCCAGAGGTCGGCGTAGAACGCGCCAGTTAATTCGGCAGCACGCGGGCCAAAGGTCGCTCTGCCGCCCTCGAGGAAGAAAACGGTCACGAGTCCTCCCTGGGGCGATTCGGAATAGGCAGCGAACCAGCCGAAACGCGTTCCGTTGTCGGAGCAGGTTCCCGTTTTCCCAAAGATGGGCAGCTCGCGGAAGTTTGCGCGCAGGCGGCGCGCGGTTCCATACTCAACCGCTCCGGCCATGCCGTCTTCGAGGTCAGGAAGGTAGCGCGCGATTTCGAGGGTGCGCTTGATGCGGGGCTGAAACGAAGCAATCTCTTCCGGCGTGGTGGGATGCTGCAGGTAATAGAGCGTGCCACCGTTGGCGATGGCGGCAACGAATGCGCCCAACTGAAGCGGAGTGAGCGAAACGCCTTGCCCAAAGCTGCACATGCGTCCTACGCCGCCTTCAGAATCCGGAATTGGCTGATCGGGATATACGCCCAACTGCTCGCCGGGAATGTTGTAACCGGCCAGTTCGCCGAGGCCGAACTGCGTAGCATATTGGCGCACGCGCTCAAAGCCCAGCTCGCGGCCGAGTTCCTCAAAATAGAGATTGTTGCTCTTGGCTAGCGCCTGCGTCATGTTCATGCGGAAGCCCGCGAGTTGCACCATGGTGTCGCTGGTGACCAGCGATTCAGACAGCGCGGCAAGCGCCACCGTGAGCTTGATGGTGGAGCAGGGCTCGGCGCCCGGCGAGAGCGCAAGCTTCTGGTTGACCATGGCAAGGATGCGGCCATTGGCGGGATTGATGACGACCGCCGTGCCGTTCATATCGCCGAGGGCATCGATGGCCGCCTGGCGCACTACTGGATCTTCGCCTGTCGTGATGTCGTCCGCGCCAACCGCGCCTTGAACAAACGAGCTTGCCGTGAAGCGCTCGTAATAATGGTGGCGGCGGTGATAGGAGGCAGTGCGCACGCGCGCACCTGTAGTGGCAGTGAGGCGGTTAGCGGTTGTGGTTCTTGCGGCGACGCGGACCCTCGATCGGCCCGTGTATCTGCGATGAAGAGTTGAAGTATGTGTGGCCGAAGCGCGCGTTGTGGAGGTGCGCGAAGCAGTCGTCGTGGCCGTGTGCGCAGTCGCATGATGCGTCGCAGTCAAATGCGACATGGTTCTGGATCTGGTGTGGTGCAGACTTTGCGGAGCGTCCAACGCCGCGGCGCTGATGGCGCCGATGCCGAGGAGTAAAAAGACAATATGTATAGGCCCAATTCGGAACTGCTTCATCCGGTCAACAACCCCTCAAAGTTCGGATCCCGTGCCGCGCGTTCGCCCGTGGGCGCCGCACTTCGTTCGATTCACCCGTGATGCCACTTCTTTCTGCTTTAGTGCAGCACCACTTGAGTGCGACAATCCACCAGCGCAGACCGTAGATCTGGCGCCGACCAAGTTCCTACTGAATGCCAGAAACAAGCCGGGAGACAGTAGTGTCCCGCGATCGGACATCACAACCCATACAACTTTCGGGGCGTTCTCTTAACTATAGCCTTTTCTCGCCCAATTTGGAACCTTTCCCGATAACACCCTGCGACGTGAGCCGTTGATTCGATGGAGCTTTAGAACTTATGGCGGCGCAGAAATGTGGGAACGTCCAGGTCTCGCTCGGGCTGCTCAGCCGGGCCCGCGAAGAGAGCCGAAGCGGCCTCAGCACCGGGCTCGGCGGCACCGCGCGGGGTTCCAGCGAATTCCGCGGCAAAATCGCGGCGCTGAAGATCGGTTTCCGACCCTTCAAATTGCGATCCATTCGACGTTGTGTTCGCGCTATCGCTCGCAAATTCGTTTGCGTGACCGGCAACTTCGTTCGACGGCGCAGCAACCGTAACAGTGGTGGACACTCCCGGCGCCGCAGCGGCAAAGAAAAACCCGTCGTCGGCGTTTTCTGTCCCCGCATCGTCATCCTCGCTCATAAAGCGCGCCGGCTGCGCGGCAGGTTCCGGTTTGCTTTCGCGCATCCAGTTGCCAGAAGACACAACCGGCACCGAAACCACGGGCGTCTCTTCTACATTCAGCATGCGCGCGCGCCGCTCTGGCATCTGGTCGCGGAAGCCGGTGGCGATCACGGTGATCTTCACGTCTTCGCCCATCTTCTCGTCGAGTACCGCGCCAAAGATGATGTTGGCGTCTTCATGCGCGGCCGATTGGATCAGCGACGAAGCTTCATTGACCTCCGAGAGTTTCAGCGAACTCGATCCCGTGATGTTGATCAAAATGCCGCGCGCGCCGTCGATGGCACCCGCCTCAAGCAGCGGCGAAGCCATGGCCGCCTGTGCCGCTTCAATGGCGCGGTTCTGGCCCGAACGCAAAGCCGTGCCCATCACAGCCTGGCCCATCCCCGCCATGGTGGTCTTTACATCGGCAAAGTCGCGATTGATGATGCCGGGAATGGTGATGATGTCGCTGATGCCTTGCACGCCCTGGCGCAGCACGTCATCGGCAATGCGGAAACTCTCGAAGAAGCCCGCGTCTTTGGCTACGGCGAGCAGCTTCTCGTTGGGAATCACGATCATCGTGTCCACGCTGTCAATGAGTTCCTTGAGCCCGCGCTCGGCCTGCATCAGGCGGCGCTTGCCCTCGAATGCAAATGGCTTGGTCACGACGGCGACGGTGAGGATTCCCATCTCGCTGGCCAGCGACGCGATTACCGGCGCGGCGCCTGTGCCCGTGCCGCCGCCTAGGCCCGCGGTGACGAATACCATGTCGGCGCCTTCGAGCGCCTCGATGATTTTTTCGGAGTCTTCGAGCGCCGCGCGGCGGCCGACGTCGGGATTGGATCCCGCGCCCAGCCCCGAAGTGAGACGCACGCCCAATTGCAGTTTTACGGAAGCCTCAGACAGCTTGAGCGCCTGCACATCAGTGTTGGCGGCGACAAACTCCACGCCTTCCATGCGGGCCTGAATCATGCGGTTCACGGCATTGCTGCCGCCTCCGCCCACTCCGATCACTTTAATGCGGGCTCCGCGCACAGCCTCGTCGTGAAATTGGATGCGCATTTCGCCGGCTTCACTGATTAACTGTTCCATGGGGGCCACGCTCTCCTCGACTTTTATCTGTTTCTTCACCGTGATTGACCTCGCTCCGTCGCCGATTTCTAGTCCCTACGTCCCGCTCTTAGAAACTTGCCGCAAACATGGCGCGCAACCTGTCGCGCAAACTGCTGTTGTTGTCCTCTGCCGCACGCGTCATGCGCGTGCGATGCGCGTAAAGAACCATTCCGATGCCGACGGCCCAGGCTGGATGATTCAGCTCCTGTGGCATGTGCGACAACCGTACCGGCAGGCCCGCACGGGCCGGCGCGCGCAACTGGCTCTCAGCAACGTCGAGCATGCCGGGCAACATGGATCCTCCGCCGGTGAGCACGCAGCCCGCGCCCAGCGCATCCACCACGCCGCCGTAGCGCAGGCTTTCTTTTACGTAGTACATGAGCTCGCGCGCGCGCGGCTCCAGAATTTCGGCCATAGTGCGCAAGGGCAGCGTGGCCGGCGCGCCCAGCGGCGTGGTGATCTCCACCTCCGCCAGTTGCGGAACCGCAGTCACGACCGCGTTGCCATATTGCCGCTTGAGCTCTTCGGCCTGCGCCACTGGCAATTGCAATCCGATGGCGAGATCGTTGGTAAAGTGCGCTCCGCCGATGGCGACGGACGCCGTGTAAGCCACAGCGCCCTCAAAGAAGACGGCGAGGTCGGTGGAGTGCGCCCCAATATCCATGACGCATACGCCCAGCTCGCGCTCGTCGGCTGAGAGTGTGCACTCGGCGGCCGCCAGCGATTCAAGCACCGCTTCCGATACCTCAAGCCCCGCGCGGTTGGCGCAGGTGACCGTGCTCTGCAGCGCGCTTCCGCCGCAGGTGGCGATGTGCAGCTCAACCTCAAGCCGCGCGCCCACCATGCCGACGGGATCGAAGATGCCGGCCTGCTCGTCGAGGATGAATTGCCGCGGCAGCAGGTGAAGAATCTCGCGGTCGGCGGGCAACTCGATGGCTCGCGCGCGCCCGATGGCAGAACGGACGTCCTCGCCCGTAATCTCGCGCATGCCGCGGCTCAACTGGAATCCGCCATTGGTGTTGACGCCGCGAATGTGCGGCCCGCCTACGCCCACAACGCACTCGTCAATGTTGGCGCGGGCTACGCGTTCAGCCTGCTCATTGGCAGCGCGGACGACCTTCGCCGCTGGCGCAAGCTCCGCAATCAGCCCCTTGCGCATTCCGGCTGACGCCGTTACGCCGTGCCCGCGATAGCGCAACACGTTCTCGTTCACATCGGCGGCCAGAACGCGCGTCCACGCGCTGCCGATATCGAGCACCACAATCAGGTTGTCCTGCTTCTGGCCCATCGTCGCTCACCCGCCCTGCGCCACGGCCGCTGGCGACGTCCGCGGGGAGCGCGAAGCGCTTCCCGAGGTGGTCGCGGCCGGACGGGTTGTGGAAGCGCGCCTCTGTGTATTCTCAAGAGTCGTCCGCTTCGGTGTATTCCCCAGGTCCGCTCGCTTCGGCGGAGCCGCGTGCTTTTTGTTTGGAGCAGGCTTGATCTTTTTCGCCGGAGAGTTTTTCGCAACCGAGCTCTTCGCAGGCGAATTTTTCGCTGCCGGCTTGGCGGCTGGCGGCGCGGATGCGGCCGCAGGCGAATTGGGCTGCGCTGCCGCTGCACCTGAATCGCCGCTCGCGTTCTCCGCGGTCTCCTTGCCGGAGGCCATCTCCAGCACGACCTGATTGTCGTAGCGCAGGTCGACCGCCGCGAGGTGAGGATACTGCTGGCGCCACTCCGCGATATGCGACTGGAAGCGGTCGTAGCGCTCAAGGAAACGATCCTCGCCGAAGTGCGCCAGAATGTCCGCGCCCTGCTCCGGCATCAGCACGCGCGCATCTTCGGGATCGGTGAGGTCGATTTCAGAGATCTGCTCCGAGTTGTGCTTGCCGTCGGCGTCAAGCTCCGCCATCATGCGCATGTAGACATCCATGCGCTCTTTGCGCGAATCAGACGAATCGCCGGCATCGATGCCCGTCAAAACAGGAAATGAGTAATGATGCTTGGCCATGGTTTCCGGCGCCATATTCAGCAGGACGCCGTTGGCATCGACGAGCCCGATTTCCTCGCGATGCCGCGTAAAGGCAACCGGCTGCCGCTCCACAACGGCGACGCGAATCTGGTCGGGCAGCACGCGCATTACCGTGGCCCGCTCGATCCACGGAATCTGCTCAAGCTGTTTGCGCCTCGCATCGATGGGAACGAAGAAAATGTTGCGGCCCATGTCTTCGCCGAAGACGGGCATCATCTCCGCGCGGCTTACTTCGCTGAGCCCCGTGGCCTGAATGTCCTCGCTGCCTGCGATGCGGAATCGCGGATCTCGCTCGAGCGTGTGGCGAATCATCAGGATTGAGGTGGTGAACGCGCCCAGCACAACGAGTGCACCGACGGAGAGAAACACTCGGCCAACGGTGCCGGCCGGCCGCCACCAGGGGCGCTTGGATTTTCCGAATCGATCCGCGGAAGGGCGCAAGACGCCGTCGCCATCCGGATCGTCGAACTCGAGCGGCATGCCCGGCCCTCGCCTGCCTGCCGCGCCCGGTCGAAAACGTCCTTCTAAGGGGGAGTCGTCCCGCGTGCGCCGCGATCGAATCTCGGCGGGCGGGTCGTCCTCCCACAAAGTGGGCCGGTTTGTGTTATTTCCTTGATTCGTCACGGCTGAGCGGGTCGTAAGAGTCGCCAGATTTCACTATAGCCCGCGCTGTGATGCGAGTTTTCCGTGAGATGAGCGGGGGTATCCGTGGGGTTACGGGGTGATGCGCGAAATGTGGCCCGGGAGTATGCTCGTCGCTTCCAGCGCGGCGAGGATTTGCGCAGCGAGTTGGCTCACGCTGCCCGCGCCGAGCGTCAGGATCAGGTCGCCCTCGTGCGCCGAGGAAGCGGCGACGGAAATTGCAGCGGCAAAATCGGGCGCAAACTCAACCCGCGGGCCCTGAATGCGTTCGGCGAGCCGCTCCGCGGTTACGCCGGGAATCGGCTCCTCGCTCGCGGCGTAGATCGGCAGCACAATCACCGTGTCAGCGTCTGCAAACGCACCACCGAACTCCTCCAAAAGGTCAAGGGTTCGGGAGAACCGGTGCGGCTGGAAGACAACGTGAATGCGCCCGCGGCAAGACTCGCGCGCGGCGCTGAGGGTGGCGCGAATCTCTGTGGGATGGTGGCCGTAGTCGTCGACCACAGTGACGCCGCAGGCTGCTCCGCGCTTTTGAAAGCGCCGGTCGACGCCGCGAAAGTTCGCAAGTCCCTCCGCAATTTTGCCAGGCGGCACTCCGAGTTGCCGCGCGATGGCTACGGCTGCCGTCGCGTTCAAAATGTTGTGGCGTCCGGGCACGTGCAGCTCGAACGGACCGAGCGGACCTGCAGCGGTGTGCACCTGGAAGCGCGAGAAGCCGCTTCCCTGCCCCGCGCTTTGATTGGACATCGATTCCGGCGCAGCTCGAGAATCGAGCAGCTCCAACCGATAATCGGCTTCGGCGGCCACTCCATAAGTGAACACGCGGCGGCGCACGCGCGGCAGAATCCCCTTGAGCAGCGAATTATCAATGCAGGCCGTGACCGCTCCATAGAACGGCACGCGATCCATGAAGTCGACGAAGGCGCGCTCCACGTCGGCCATGTCGTGGTAGCAATCCATGTGCTCGCGGTCAAGATTGGTGACCACCGCGAGAATGGGCGAGAGCTTGAGGAACGAGCGGTCGCTCTCGTCGGCCTCGGCCACAAGATACTGCGAAGTGCCAAGGCGCGCGTTCGAGCCCAGCGCATCGACACGCCCGCCGACAACGACCGTAGGATCGAGGCCGCCTGCCGCCAGCACCGCCGCCACCATTGACGTGGTCGTGGTCTTGCCGTGCATGCCGGCGATGGCGATGCCGTATTTGAGCCGCATCAACTCGGCCAGCATCTCCGCGCGCTGAATGACGGGAATCTTTTGCGCCTGCGCCTCCAGCACCTCAGGATTGTTGGCGTGCACCGCAGAGCTGGTGACCACAACCGTCGCGCCGCCAACGTTGGCCGCGTTGTGACCCTCATAAACTGTGGCGCCCAGTTGCGCCAGTCGGTCGGTCACCGCGCTGCGCTTCAAATCGGAGCCTGAGACCTTCATTCCCAGGTTCAGCATGACCTCGGCAATGCCGCTCATGCCGATGCCACCGATTCCGATAAAGTGCGCGTGCTGCGAAGTAGCAAACATGGGGGTGAAGGATCAGGGTAACAGGGGACGGGTTTCAGGTGTCGGGGGTCGGGGAACACCGCACTGGTCGTAGTAACCCCTTACCCTCCTGGAGGGAAGGCTCGCCCGCGCAACAGATGCAATCACTTGTAGGGCGGAGCGCCCTTGGAGGATCTCTGACACCTGACCTCTGAGACCTGATGCTACTCCGGCAACGCGTACTCGAACTCGTAGAAGTGCTGGCCGTTCTCCACGCCGATGGTAAATGTGCCCTCGATGCCCCTCAGCTCGCCCGCGCCCGATCCCGGCACCGCGATCACCTGCATGCTGGGCCCTTTCCCATCCATGGTGGCAAAGTGTTGAAGCGCGAAGCTTCCGTATTTGCCGTTGAGCGTGCCAGTGACGAATTCGATCGCCACGTATCCTGCCGCGCCCTGTTTAGGATCGCCGCCGGTAAACATTTCGCCGATCGTTGTTGCTTCGAGGTCCCCGTGGATCGTCTTGTTGATCTAAAAGCGGCCGATTCCTTCAGCCGGCGCAGGCGCGAGCGGATGGATGTCGACGGTGAAGTTGCCTTGAGCGCGAGACATCGGAATCTCCTTTGAGGTGGCAGCGGCTGGCCGAACAGAGCGAACCCCGCCGGCGCAGCAGACCGGCAGCACAGGCCGCACTTCAGGATATCGCGACGGCACGTGAGTCGCGTTTATCGGCAAAAAAACGCGCGACATGAACACGAATTCGCCGAAAAGTTGCGGGCTTTTATTTTCACCCCGCTGCGCAACCTTCCGCTGCGCTGGTGTTTGACATGTGCAGAACGGCAAGCCAATGGAGCAGCAAGAAACAAGCTCCAGGGTGGTGGCGAGCCGAGCCGGACTCGCAAAACGGTCCGCGCAGAATGGAGGGATTATGGGCAGCATGAAGAGATGGATGTTAGGAGCAGCATTGGCAGTGGGAGCGCTGGCCATGACAGCGGCGCCCGCCCAGGCAGCTCGAATCGGATTTTATGTTGGCGCGCGGGCGGTAGCCATTCCGGCATGCCCCGGACCCGGATACGCGTGGGTCGGCGGCTACTGGAATGACGGCTACTGGGTTCCCGGCTACTGGAACTTTGTCGGGGTTCGCGTCGGCGGCCCCATCCTCCGCGGCGGCATCGTTGTGGACCGCGGGCCGGTCTTCTACCACCGCGACTTCGACCGGCATTTCGCCCCGGCTCGTTTTCGCAGGTAGCTCCGCCTTCTGCTGCCTGCACCATGCGGCCTCTCCCAACCGGAGAGGCCGCTCTTTTTTGAGCCTTTTAGTCGATTGAAGCGTCTCTAGGAGTAGGTTGTAAGTCGCGTGGAATCAGGGCCGGTTTCACGCTATTGACCGCGAAGGCGAGAGGCAAGTCGAGATGGATCTTGCGTTTTCGGGCGTGGTGATCGATGCTTTTTCCGGACCGCAACATATTGGCGAAAACGCGGTTTAAAGAATTGAAGGCCGGCCACAGATCAAATCACAGAGGCCGGGAAGTGCTGGGACCGGAGGCAACTCCGGGGCCTGTTTCGGGCAAGACACGGACGGGATAGCACATGGAGGATGTCATGAGGAAACTCTGGTTGGTTCTATTGGCTGCACTTGTGGTTCTGCCGTTCGCCGCTGTTCCAGCGAGCGCCCAGGTTGGAGTTGGAATCGGCGTCGGCCCCGCGGTGGTCGATCCCGGCTACTATGGTCCTCCGGATTGCTCGTGGGGCTATTACTCCTATTACCCGTACGCCTGCGCACCTTATGGCTACTACGGACCTAACTGGTTCTACGGTGGCGTCTTCATCGGTGCAGGACCGTGGTACGGATGGGGCCGGCGCGGCTGGGGCGGCTATGGATATCGCGGCGGATACGGCTATCGCGGTGGTTACGGCTACCGGGGCGGGTACGGCTACGGCGCACGCGGCTACGCTGGGCGCGGATACGCAGGAGGTGGCGTTGGTCGTGGCTACACTGGCGGCGGCTACCGCGGTGGTGGCGTAGCGCACGGTTATAGCGGCGGCGGTGGTGGTGGCTACCACGGTGGCGGTGGTGGCGGCTTCCATGGCGGTGGCGGCGGCCACGGCGGTGGTGGACACCGGTAATTCCGGCTTAACGCGGACGATGAAGTTCCGCTGATTGATGACAAAAGCCCGCTTGCTTCGGCAGGCGGGCTTTTTGTTTGGCCGGGCAAGCTTTTCAGCGGACAACGAATTCCACATCTGTCCGAACTCGTCGCATCCGCGCGACAACCCGAGTAATCTGGCTGACCCGCTAACTCGCTGACTTGCTGGCTTGATGCTTCCCCGCCAACTCCGCCAGCCGGTCGGCGATTCTTTCTGCCGCGCCGGGATGCGCCTGGGTGCGCGCGGCGGCGCCCATCACAGCCAGCCGCGTTGGATCGCCGACTAATCCGGCGAGAATCCAGAGCAGCTTATCGGGAATGATCAGCTCCTTTTCTTCGAGCATGACCGCGGCTCCGGCTGCAACCATGGCCTCGGCGTTGCGCCGTTGATGCTCGTCGGTTGCGGCGGCGAACGGAATCAGCAACGCAGGCTTGCCGGCCGCTGCCTCCTCGGCCACGGTGGAGGCTCCGCTTCGCGACATCACCAGGTGGGCGCGAGCAAACTCCGCCGCCATCTTGTCGACGAATGGACGCACGACCCAGCGCAATGGGTTGGCCCCACTGGCTGCGTAGGCGGCATGCGTGGCATCAAAGTTGCGTTCTCCGCTCTGATGCAGAACAGTGAGTCCCGGAACCGCTTCAAGCAGAGCTTTGATGATGTGCGGCAGATTCATATTGAAGATCCGCGCGCCCTGCGAGCCGCCGAAGACGAGCAGGTGCGGCGCGCCCGCCGGTGCTTCGAGCGAAAAGAACTCCTGCCGCACCGGAACTCCTGTTACTTCCGCGTTGCGGAACCATTTCGCGGCCGCGGGAAAGTTGATGGCCGCAGCCTGTACCCGCTTGCCCACCAGCCGGTTGGCCAGGCCGGGCATGGCGTTAGGCTCAAACGCCATTGCCGGAATCTTGAGTCGAAGTGCGGCCACCATCGCGGGGCCGGATGCGTAGCCGCCGACGCCAAGCACCGCGCCGGGCCGGAACTCGCACATCAGGCGCTTGCAATCGCCAATCGAGCGCGGCAGGGCGGCCAATGTGTGTAGCCGCGTCATCAGCGAAACACTTTTGAGCGGACCGACGTCAATTAATTTGAGCAGGAAGCCAGCTTCAGGGACGAGGCGCGACTCCAAACCACGTGCGGTGCCGACAAGAAGAACCTCGGCAGCGTGCCGCTCGACGAGCGCGCGCGCCACCGCCAGCGCGGGAATGATGTGCCCGCCCGTTCCTCCGCCGGCGATGAGAATTCGTAGCTCCGCCATGCCCTTACTCTTGTTTCTGACCCCGAACTTTGGCGCTCTACTCTGCCTGCCGGCTGATATTCAGCAGAATTCCTATGCTGGCCAGCGTGCAGAACAGCGACGTGCCTCCGTGAGAGATCAGCGGCAGGGGGATGCCTTTGTTGGGAACCAGCGATAGTACCACGCTGATATTAAAGAAAGCCTGCAGCAAAATTGTGATTGTGATGCCGAATGCAGCCAGCCGCGCAAAGGGATCGCTGCAGCGGAAAGCCGTGCGCAAGCCGCGCACGCCAAACATGGCGAATAGCAGCACAATGAGCATGGCGCCAACGAAGCCGAGCTCCTCGGCAATGTTGGCGAAGATGAAGTCGGTCGCGGCCTCGGGCAGATAAAAGAGTTTCTGCATCCCTTCCATATATCCGCGGCCGGTGAGCCCGCCCGTGCCCACGGCAATTAGAGACTGATAAATGTGATAGCCCGCGCCCTGAGGATCAGATTCGGGATTGAGAAAGACGAGCATGCGCGCCCGCCGCCAAGGCACCATGAGCAACAGCGCGGCCAGCGCGGGCAGTGCGGCAGCGACTGCGCCGAGCAGGATCTTCCATTCCATCCCCGCGAGGACAAACATCATTGCGGCCACTCCCGCCAGCACGAGGGCCGTGCCCAGGTCAGGCTGCGCCGCCACCAGAACGATGAATAGCGCGGGAATGAGCCCTGCGGGAATGAGGGTCTGCTTCCAGTCGCGCATGGAGCCCAGGCGGGTGTGCAGAAACCACGCCAGAAACAGCACCAGCACAGGCTTGGCGATCTCCGAGGGCTGAAGTGTGAAAAAATCTCCAAAGCGAATCCAGCGATGCGTGTGGTGCGAGCCGGGCATGAGAAAGACCAGCACCAGCAGAACCACCGTGATGGAGAGCGCGGGATAGATGAATCGCGGCGATTTATAGCGGCTCACGTCCAGGTGCATCAGCACAAGCATGGCCAGCACGCCCACCGCGGCCCATACCGCTTGCGTCAGAATGAAGGTGTAAGCCGAGTGGTACTTCTCCTGGTCGACGACGGCCGAAGCTGAAAAGACCATCACCAGCCCGGTGACCACCAGCACCAGCGTGGTGAAGAACAGCCATTTGTCAACGCCAACTCGCTTCGCCATAAATCTCTATTCGTCCTGCTTCGGTTTCCAATCTTTTTGTTCCGCAACCAGCTCTTTAAAAACTCGCCCGCGCTCTTCATAGTTCTCAAACTGATCGAAGCTGGAGCAGGCCGGCGCCAGCAGCACCACGTCGTCTGGCCGCGCGGCGCGCGCTGCTGCGCTTACTGCATTGGCGAGGGTCGTGCATGCGTGAATCGGCACCACGCCGCGCAGGTGCGACTCGATCTTGGCCGCCGCCGCGCCGATGGTATACACCGCGCGCACCCGCTCGCGCAGCAACGGAGCGAGCGTCGCGTAGTCCGAGCCCTTGTCCTTGCCGCCGAGAATTAAATGAACGCCGCCGTGAAACGACGCCACGGCCTTGGCGGTCGCATCAACGTTGGTCGCCTTCGAGTCGTTGTAGTACTCAACGTCATTAATCGTGGCCACGTATTCCAGACGATGCTCGACGGCGTGGAACTTCTCGATGGCGCTGCCAATCGCCGCAGGCGCCACACCTGCCAGCCGCGCTGCGCACACCGCCGCCAGCACGTTTTCAACATTGTGTTCGCCTTTGAGCGAAATCTTGCTGAGCGGCATGATGGTCTCGATCGCAGCCCCCGGCGCGGAACGATAGACGACGTTTCCGTTCTGTGCCCATGCGCCGCGGCTCACTTCGTGCTTGGCTGAAAACCAATAAGCGGGCGCGTGCGACCTTCCCTCGGCCTCGGCGGTGCGGGGATTGTCGGCGTTCAGCACCACGCTGTCATTGGCGTCCTGCACGGCGAAGATGCGCTCCTTGGCCAGCGCATAATTCTCGAAGGTTCCGTGCCGGTCGAGATGATCGGGAGTGATATTCAGAATGACCGCGATTTTGGGGTGGAATTCTTCGGTACTCTCCAGTTGAAAGCTTGAAACCTCGAGCACCGACCACGTGTTGTCCGTGCTCTCGTCAATCAGGCCCACCACGGCCACGCCAATGTTTCCAGCGACGAGCGTGCGATAGCCGGCTTCCTTCAGAATCTCACCAGTCAGCGCCGACGTTGTCGTCTTCCCGTTCGATCCGGTGATGGCCAGGATCTTGCCCTTGAGGAATCTTGCTGCAAGCTCTAGTTCGCCGATCACCGGTCGGCCGAAGTTCCGCGCCTGCACAAGCTCCGGTGTATTCAGGGGTACGCCGGGGCTCACCACGATCAGGTCCTGGCGGCGGAAGGTCAGCAGTCCGTGGCCGCCGGCCTCGACATTGATTCCCTCATCGAGCAGCGCGGGAATCTCCTTGGCCAGAGACTCCGCCGATCGGATATCGGAGACCGTAACCTGCGCGCCTTTGCGGCGCAAGAAAAGCGCCGCGGCCAGTCCCGACTTCCCCAGGCCCACAACCAGAACCTTTTTGCCCTTCAACTCCATCTTTTATCCCTAACGGCTGGCGCAATAGCTTTATTGTGCACCGCTGGGGATGCGGCGCGCGCGGTTGCTAGCGCAATTTCAGTGTAGTGAGTGCAAACAATGCAAACACCAGGGCGCCAATCCAGAAGCGAGCGATCACTTTCGACTCGCTCCAGCCCAGTTGCTCGAAGTGGTGGTGCAGCGGTGCCATTTTGAAGATGCGTTTCTTGCGCAGCTTGTAGCTGCCTACCTGCAGGATGACCGAGACCGCTTCCAGAATGAAGATTCCGCCGATAAAGGGCAGCAGCAGTTCCTGCCGGATGATGATGGCCACGGTGCCGATGGCCCCGCCCAGCGCCAGCGAGCCGACATCGCCCATGAAGATTTCCGCCGGGTGCGCGTTGTACCAGAGAAAGCCGATGGACGCTCCCACCATCGACCCGCAAAAGACCGTCAGCTCGCCCACCATGGGCATGCGCTGCAGTTCCAGGTAGTCGGCGAAGACGACGTGGCCGCTGATGTATGTGAGCACCGCGAGCGCGCCCGCGGCGATGATGGTGCAGCCGATGGCGAGGCCGTCGAGCCCGTCGGTAAGATTGACGGCATTCGATGTGCCCACCAGCCACAGCACCACCCACAAAACGAATGGCACAAACGCAAAGAGCGCCATGTGCGGAAGCGTGGTGGGCCAGTGGTGCCAAAGCAGATCGGGGCGCAGGCTCTTGATGAAGGGTACCGAGAGCCGCGTGGAGAAGACGTCGAACTTGTCCAGTACGACCAGCACCACGGCTACCAGTACGCCGGCCAGCCCCTGCCAGAGCAGCTTGGCGCGCGGCGTCAGGCCAAGGCTGCGCCGTTGAACCACTTTGATGTAGTCGTCGGCAAAACCGATGGCGCCATAAGCAAGCGTGGAAAAAACCACGACCCACACCAGCGGATTCGCAGGGTCGGACCAAAGCACCGTGGGCAGCAAAATGGCGATCACGATCAGCACGCCGCCCATGGTCGGCGTGCCAGTTTTCTTCATGTGCGACTGGGGACCGTCCTCGCGCACAAACTGGCCGATCTGGAACTCCCTGAGCTTTTGAATCACGTACGGCCCGATGAAAAGCGCAATTAGAAGCGCCGTGAGCGACGCAAACGCGGTACGAAAAGTCAAGTAGCGGAAGATCCGGAACGGGTGAAAGAACGGAAACAGCTTTTCGTAGAGCAGCCAGTAAAGCACGGAGCCTCCAAGGGCCGGGTAAGGAGGAATTCAGCTTGATTCTACAGGGTTGGGGTGTTGACCGACGGTGAGATGATGCGAAGACTGGGGAATGAGAATACCAGTTGCAAATGTGTCCCGGCACTGAACAAAGAAAACGCCGAACGGCAAGGCCGTCCGGCGTTTTTGCGGATGAGTTGAAGGCCTACCGCGTCTTCGCCACTTCCTCCACCGTCACCGGATCGAGGAACGGCATCTGAGCGCGCAGTTGCTTTCCGACAATCTCGACCGGGTGCTTCGCCTCGGCCTCGCGGAAGGCCAGAAATTCCTTTTTGCCTGAATTCTGGTCGGCGAGGAACTTTTTCGCAAAGGTCCCATCCTGAATCTCGGCCAGAATCTGCTTCATGGCCTTCTTGCTCTCGGCGCCAATCACGCGCGGCCCTGAAACGTAGTCGCCGTATTCGGCGGTGTCCGAGATGGAGTAGCGCATGTAGGCGAGGCCGCCACGATAGATGAGATCGACGATCAGCTTGAGCTCGTGCAGGCACTCGAAGTAGGCGCTCTCGGGCTGATAGCCGGCTTCGACGAGGGTTTCATATCCAGCCTTAATCAGCGCGCTAACGCCGCCGCACAACACCGCCTGCTCGCCGAAGAGATCGGTCTCAGTCTCTTCCTTAAACGTGGTCTCAAGAGCCCCTGCGCGTGTGCAGCCGATGCCTTTGAGGTAGCTGAGCGAGAGAGCGTGCGCGTTTCCGGTCGCGTCCTGATGCACGGCAATCAAGCCGGGTACGCCGCCGCCTTCCGTGAAGACCTCGCGTACGCGATGGCCGGGCGCCTTGGGCGCGGCCATGCCCACATCGATGCCTGCGGCGGGCACAATGGTCTTGAAGTGAATATTGAAGCCGTGCGCAAACATCAGCAGCTTGCCGGCGCTCAAGTTGGGCCCGATCTCCTCGGCATACAATTTGGCCGCGGTTTGATCAGGTACGAGCACCATCACCACGTCGGCCCATTTTGTGGCCTCGCCGACGGTGGTCACTTCGAGTCCCGCCTTCTGCGCCTTGGCAATCGATTTTGAATTCGCCGCCAGGCCCACCTTCACCTGCACGCCTGAATCTTTCAGGTTGAGAGCATGTGCATGCCCCTGTGAGCCGTAGCCGATGATGGCCACCTTCTTTGCCTGGATCAGGGTGAGGTCAGCATTGTTGTCGTAGTAAGTCTTTGCCATGATTTTCCTGTTTTTCCTTTTCACTCAGGGTTGAAGTTTGTTTCGAGCGGACGGGTTTCGCTATCGGTGACGCGACGCTACCGATCCAAACCGGAGGCCGCTAAGAGATTGAAAAATTCGTGGAGGTTCTTCCTCGATTGAAGGTGCGAGGCCTCCAGCCTAAGCCTTTACAAAGGTTGTTAACCCCCGTCGGGTGCGTTCGCGAAGCTGGCAGTTCCGCAGTTGATCCGCGAGGGCCTCCAGATTTGGAACTCCATAAATCGAAAAATTGTCGAGTTCCGCGTCGGATGAAAACAGATGCAACGATGCCTGGCCGAGCAGTCGCTTCCCTAGCGGCTTGCGCAACTCGAAATGGTCAATGCGAAACAGTTCGAGAGATTCCTGAACTTTCGAAAGGAGGCCGTGCTCCAGCTTGATCCGCTGCGTGGTGATCTCGTAATGGATGTTTCGGCTCCTCAGGTAGTAATGGATAGCGATCGCTGCGCATGCAACCAGAAAAAAAAGGCACAAATAAGTAACATCGATGTCGGAACTTCCAATGGTCCCGGCCTCCATAAGGTACCCAACAAGAATTGTCACGGCGATCACCACGAGGAACGGCGTTAGCTGGCCGACGGTATAGATGATTGCCGGATGCCCGACGAACAGGTCTTTCTCAGTATCGAGATCCTTCGTTGCGGCATACGCAGTCAGGTCCGTATTGCAAAAACGGCACTTGATCGCGGCTGCCTTGATCGTCTCGCCGCAGACTGGGCAGGCCTTCTCGTCAACTTCCATCGATCTTTCCCCTCAAGCCAGAATCATAACCCAAGTTCTCGCCAGTAATGACAGACCGCGAGACGCATTCATTTACTCGGCTTCGCCGGCAACTGCGTCCGTAGCAGGCTCCTCTTCCATCTCCGCGGAGTCGCCTTCAACCACGCCCATCGCCCTGACCACGCTGCTCACGTGATGGCCGCGCCGCATGGTCATCTTGCCGCTGCGGCAAATCTCGAGGATCCGCCCCTCGTCTTCGCGCAGCACTTCGATGAGCCCCTCAATCTTGCTCTCCACTCCGGTCATCTCGATCATTAGCGACTCCGACGTGAGATCGACGATGCGCGCGCGGAAGACTTCAGCCAGGTCGAAAATCTGAGCCCGATTGCGCGGCGTTGCCGCCACTTTGATCAACGCCAATTCGCGCGTCACCGACGGCGCCTGCGCGATGTCGTCCACATCGACGACGTTCTCCAGTTTAAATAGGCTGGCGCGGATGCGGTCTCCGGCCTCCGACGAGGCCTCGCACACCAGCGTAAGCCGCGACAGGCCCGGCCGCTCGCTGCGACCCACCGTGAGCGAATTAATGTTGATGTTCAGGCGCCGGAACAGCGACGCCACGCGCGTCAGCACGCCCGGACGGTCTTCAACGTAAGCAACGAATGTATGCAACATCGCGGTAACTGGTTCCTTTCTGTGCGGCTTCCGGTTCGATGGATTCCGGGGCTCGCAGCGATTGCGCATTCACCGGACCATGCGACGTAAATTCAGGTCAGACACCTTTGCGAACAATCGGCGTGGGCAGCCCGGAGTAATGAACATGAACCAGCCGCCAAGCACCCTTTTCGCGCACCATCACCTGCGTTTCACGGCCTTGTGTGGTGAGCGGTTCGCCTTTATCTTTCCAGACTGCATGAAAAGTCCACGTAATTTCGACCCAGGCAGAATCGCCATTCACGTGAATGGCGGTGGTATCGAAATTCAAGTCGCGCTTGGAAAACATCCCCATGACCTTGCCGTAGATGTCAGCCTTGATCTGATCGAGATTCTCGTCCGTTCCCAGCGGATGAATAAACGAAACCGGCAAATCGCTTGACCAAACCTCGGAGATCAGAGCGGGATCGAGGGAATCGACAGACTGGCGATACTTCGCGAGAACCGAGCGAATCTGAATTTCGTCGGAGGCAGGTGACTTTCCGTACGCTGCGCTGAGAAATACGAAGAACATCGCGAGCAGCACACCTACCGCCGAGCGGCTAGACCGAAGAATTCTGTGTTTCATCGTCAGATTCTCTTCCCATTGCGTCAAGGATTCGACATTCGCTTTCAGCTAATCGTCTGCTTTCTCTTCCAGCGGATCGTGATCGGGACGGCGGATCATCTCGTGCAGAGCGCTGCCTGCCGGAATCATCGGGTAAACCGAATCTTCCTTCTCCACCAGGAAGTTGAGCAGATAAGCACCCTCTGCCGAGCGCGCTGCTTTCACGGCAGCCTCAACCTCGCTGCGCTTGCGCACCGCGCGTCCTGGGATGCCGTGCGCATCGGCCAGCTTCACAAAGTCGGGGCTCACTAGCGGCGTGGCTTCGTAGTTGCGCTCATAGAAAAACTCCTGCCACTGCCGCACCATGCCCAGGTACCCGTTGTTGATGACTGCGATGTTGATCTTGATCTTTTCCTGAACGATTGTGGCCAGTTCCGCCGCCGTCATCTGGAAGCCACCGTCGCCGGCCACTACCCACACTTCTTTTTCCGGGCACGCCATCTTGGCGCCAATCGCCGCCGGCAGCGCGAATCCCATCGTGCCCAGGCCACCGCTTGTGATCAGCGTGCGCGGCTGCTCGTGCCTGTAGTATTGCGCTTCCCACATCTGGTGCTGGCCCACGTCGGTCACGATGATGGCGCCGCCGCCAGTCATGCGCCATAGGTCATGGATCACGTGCGCGGCGTAGAGATGACCGGAGTCGGGCAGGTTCTTGATATCATGCACGGACACGGCGCCCTTGCTGGCTTCGATGTTTTTGAGCCACGCGGCGCCATCGCGTCCTGCAATCCGCGGCAGCAACTGTTCCAGCACCTCGCGCAGATCGCCCACGAGCGCGACATCCGCCTTCACGTTCTTGTTGATCTCCGCCGGATCCACTTCGATGTGAATCTTTTTGGCTTTGAGCGCATACTCGGACAATTTGCCCGTCACGCGATCGTCAAAACGCATGCCGCATGCGATCAGCAGATCGGCCTCCTGGATGGCGTGGTTCACCCATGACTCGCCGTGCATGCCCATCATGCCGAGACACAGCGGATGCGATGCGGGGAATCCACCGAGCCCTAACAGCGTGAGGGCCACGGGAATCTGCGCGCGCTCGGCCAGCGTGCGCACCTGCTCCATTGCGCCCGACTCCATGACGCCGTGACCGGCAAGAATCACCGGCCGCTTCGAGTTCCGGATCAGCTCGGCTGCTTCTGCCAGGCCTGCGTCGTCCACATGCAACATGGGATGCGGACGATACGGCTTCGGCTTGGCGGCTTCGAAGTCAAATTCCGCTGAAACTTGTTCCGCGTCCTTTGTTATATCGACTAGGACTGGGCCCGGACGGCCGGAGCGCGCAATCTGAAATGCGTGGCGAATCGTCGGCGCAATGTCCTCCGCCTTGTTCACTAGAAAATTGTGTTTGGTCACCGGCAGCGTAATGCCGGTAATGTCCACTTCCTGGAACGCGTCGGTGCCCAGCAGCTTGCTTGACACGTTGGCGGTGATGCAGACGATGGGAATCGAATCGAGCATCGCGGTGGCAATGCCGGTAACCAGGTTGGTTGAGCCGGGCCCGCTGGTGGCGATGGCCACACCCACTTTGCCCGTAGCGCGCGCGTAGCCATCGGCCATGTGCGCCGCACCTTGCTCGTGGCGAACGAGCACGTGCCGCACGGGAAACTTCCGCAAAGCATCGTACGCCGGAAGAATCGTGCCTCCCGGGTAGCCGAAGACGGTGTCGACGCCTTCACCGACCAGCGTGGCCCAGATGATCTCTGCGCCTGTGAGCCGCGTGGGCGGCGTCAAGTGCGTATGGTTATCTGCCGCGTTTTGCGCCGGCTTGGTCGCGTTCGCCGCAGCCGTGCTCCCGTTCCCATCGTGCGCTTTCGTCGTCGCGTTTCCCTTGTGTCCCATTTGAACTCCTTGAGCGATGATGCTGCCAACTGTTCGCTAACCCCTGTTGCTTGTTCCTACGTCGTTGCGCCTTCAGACGCCGAGTTCACGCGATCGACGTACTTGCGGAACACGCCCTTCGGCCAGCGCAGCGCCGGCGGCTTGAAATCTTTGAGCCGCGCCGCCATCTCTTCCTTGCTGATCTCCACGTCGAGCGTCCGCTTGGCGATATTGAAAGAAATGATGTCGCCCTCGCGCACGGCAGCAATCGGCCCGCCAGCAAATGCCTCGGGCGCAACATGACCAGCGGTGAATCCGCGCGTCGCGCCGCTGAATCGCCCATCGGTAAGCAACGCCACCTGCGCGCTCAACTCCGCGTTCGAGCTGATGGCCGCGGTCACCTGCAGCATCTCGCGCATGCCGGGCCCGCCCTTCGGCCCTTCATAGCGAATCACCACCACGTCGCCAGGCTTGATGCCGCCGGCCTGCACAACTTTAAAGCAATCTTCTTCAGAGTCAAACACGCGTGCCGGCCCGCGATGGTCGTATTTGCCGGCCGCCGCGATCTTCATGACGCAACCCTCAGGCGCGAGATTCCCTTTCAGGATCACGAGCCCGCCATTGGGCTTGATCGGCTTCTCGAAAGTGGCGATAACGTCCTGGCCCGGAGTTTCTTTTGCAGTCGCAGCTTCTTCGGCCAGCGTTTTGCCGCTCACGGTCAGTGCCGACCCGTCCGCGTGTCCGGCGTCAATCATTCGCTTCGCAAGCAGACGCGATCCGCCCGCGGCCTGATAATCCGAGGCCACATACTTTCCCGCCGGCGTGAGAGAGCAGATGTACGGCGTGCGCGACGATATGGCGTCAAAATCGTCGATATCGAGCTCGATACCGAGCTCGCGTGCGATGGCCAGCAGATGCAGCACAGCATTCGTCGAGCCGCCGCTAGCGGCCACGCTGGCGATTGTGTTTTCAAGGGATTTGCGGGTAATGATCTGGGAGGGTTTGCGATTCGCGCGCACGGCATCCATCAAAATGCGGCCGGCTGCGCGCGTAGCTTCGAGTTTGTTGGTTGCGGTAGCGGGAACACCCGAAAGCTCAATTGGCGCGATGCCCAGAATCTCCGCACTCATGGCCATCGTGTTGGCCGTGAATTGGCCGCCGCATGCGCCTGCGCCGGGACAAGCATTCGCTTCAAGAGCTTCCAATCCCGCATCGTCGATGCGCCCCGCCGCGTGCGATCCAATGCCTTCAAACACGTTCTGAATCGTGATGTCGATTTTCTTACCGTCGGGACCGTCCAGCTTGCCCGGCGCGATCGATCCGCCGTATAGCATCATTCCCGGAATATCGAGCCGGCACAGCGCCATAATGATGCCCGGCATATTTTTGTCGCATCCGCCGATCCCAACGAGACCGTCGAAAAGATTTCCGCGCGCCATCAGTTCGATCGAGTCGGCGATCACCTCGCGGCTCACCAGCGAAGCCTTCATGCCTTGCGTGCCCATGGTGATCCCGTCGGAGATGGTGATGGTGTTGAACTCCATCGGCGTACCGCCCGCTTCGCGAATTCCTTCCTTGAGCGCTTCCGCAATCCCGCGCAAGTGCACGTTGCAGGTACCGATCTCGGTCCACGTATTCGCAACGCCGATGATCGGCTTGTGCAGATCGTTTTTCTTGAACCCTGAACCACGCAGATACGATCGCGCCGCCGCACGGCTCGGTCCTTCGGTCAACGGAATGCTTTGTCGCTTGCCTTCGATGGTCATGTGCTCTTCACTTCGCCTTCAGCCAGCCGGCTTCGTTGTGCTTCGTTTCAAACGTGTCCAGCGCCGCAGCGTGCCGCAGCGTCAAGCCGATATCGTCAAGCCCTTCAAGCAGGCAGAACTTGCGGAAGGGATCGATCTCGAACTTCGCCGAGAATCCGCGGCCATCGGTCACCGTCTGCGCTTCGAGCGAGGCCGTGAGCTGATAGTTGGGTATTTCCTTTGCGTTTCGGAGGAGTGTATCCACTTCTTCATCGCTCAACCGCGCGAGCACGATCCCGTTCTTGCCCGCATTCGAGAAAAAGATGTCGGCAAAGGTTGGCGCAATCACCACTCGAAAGCCGTAATCGCTCAGCGCCCACGCGGCGTGCTCACGGCTCGATCCGCAAGCAAAGTTCTTGCCTGCGACAAGAATCTTCGCGCCCTGGTAGCGCGGATCATTCAGAACAAAATCTGCGATTGGCTCGCCGCTCGCCGTTTGCCGCCAGTCGAAGAACAGGAAATCGCCGTACCCCGTACGCTCGATGCGCTTCAAAAACTGCTTGGGAATGATTTGGTCGGTATCGACGTTGGCGCGATCGAGCGGCGCGGCCAGCGCGGTCAATGTACGAAACGGTTCCATTAGGCTTCTACCTCCTCATTCACGCGCCCCTCGTTTATATCCCATGTCCGGATGTCCACAAAGTGCCCTGCGATTGCGGCCGCCGCGGCCATCTCCGGCGAAACCAGATGCGTGCGCCCGCCGCGTCCCTGCCGCCCCTCGAAGTTGCGATTGCTGGTCGACGCGCAGCGCTCGCCCGGCGAAAGAATGTCGGGATTCATGCCCAGGCACATCGAGCAGCCTGGTTCGCGCCAATCGAATCCGGCCTCGCGAAAGATGCGGTCCAGTCCCTCTTTTTCAGCCTGGGCCTTCACCAGCTGCGAACCGGGAACGACCATCGCGCTCACGTGCGTTGACACTTTATGGCCGGCAGCAATCTTTGCCGCCGCGCGCAGGTCTTCAATGCGCCCGTTGGTGCAGGAGCCGATAAAGACACGGTCGATTGAGATTTCCTCAAACGGCGTGCCTGCCTTCAAGTCCATATACTCAAGCGCGCGCTCAAACGACTTGCGGTCGGTATCGCTTTTCGCGTTCGCCGGATCGGGCACATTTGAGACTACCGGAGCCACCATGCCGGGACTCGTTCCCCAGCTCACGTATGGAACCAGCGTGGCCGCGTCGATTACCAATTCCCGATCAAACTTCGCGCCCGGATCGGAAGGCAACTTGCGCCATTCGGCTACCGCTTTGTCCCAGTCGGCGCCCTTCGGAGAGAACTGCCTGCCCTTCAAATACTCAAATGTTTTTTCGTCCGGCGCGATCATGCCCGCGCGCGCGCCCGCCTCGATGCTCATGTTGCAAATCGTCATGCGGCCTTCCATCGAGAGAGCGCGAATCGCCGAGCCAGCGTATTCGATCACGCAGCCCGTCGCACCATCTGTTCCGATCTTGCCGATAATTGCGAGAATTACGTCCTTCGCCGTAACGCCAAGCGGGAGCTTGCCCTCGACCGCGATGCGGAAAGTCTGCGGCTTCGACTGCGGCAACGTCTGCGTGGCCAGCACATGCTCCACCTCGCTGGTGCCAATGCCAAACGCGAGCGCGCCGAACGCGCCGTGCGTCGACGTGTGCGAGTCGCCGCACACAATCGTCATGCCCGGCTTGGTCAGTCCTAGTTCCGGCCCGATCACATGCACAATTCCCTGCTCGCGCGAGTTCACGTCGTAGAGCTCAACGCCGAAATCCCCGCAATTCTTGCGCAGCGTGGCAATCTGCTTCGCCGAAATCTGGTCCACGATATTCAGCCGGCCCTCGATAGTCGTCGGCACGTTGTGGTCGACCGTTGCGATGGTGCGATCGGGTTGGCGCACCTTGCGCCCCGCCAGCCGCAGCCCTTCGAACGCCTGCGGCGAGGTCACCTCGTGTACCAATTGCAGGTCGATATAAAGCAGCGTCGGTTCGCCCTTCGGCTCAACCACTACATGCTGCTCCCAAACCTTCTCGAATAATGTTTTCGCTTCGCTACTCATTGAAGTACAGCTCCTAAAACAGCTTCTGCCTGTTGGCTCTCACGCGTGAACGAGTTGTTGCTTGACTGTCTCTCTTACTTTCGCTCCCATTTCCTTCGTCGAGAGTACCGTCACTCCCTGCGTATTGCCGCGCGCCAGGTCCGGCGTGCGGAAGCCCTGCTCGAGCACTTTGCGCACCGCCGACTCGATCGCCGCGGCTTCGGCCTCGAGGCCCCCCGAGTGGCGCAGAATCAGCGCTCCGGTCAAAATCGCTCCCAGCGGGTTGGCCAGCCCCTTGCCCGCGATATCCGGCGCCGACCCGTGGACTGGTTCATAGAGATTGACCTTGCCGCCGATCGTGGCCGATGGCAGCATTCCTAACGAGCCTGTAATTACCGCCGACTCATCGCTCAAAATATCGCCGAACAGATTCTCTGTGAGCACCACATCGAAGTCGCGCGGCCGGTTCATTAGGTGCATAGCCATCGCGTCTACATATTGGTGCTCGAGCATCACGCCCGGAAAATCCTTGCCCACCTCGTTCACCGTTGCGCGCCAGAGCTGCGAAACCTCAAGCACATTGGCCTTATCCACGCTGGTTAATTTCTTGCGGCGCTTGGCAGCCAGGTCGAACGCGATTCGCGCCACGCGTTCTACTTCGCCGCGCGTATAACGCATGGTGTTCCATGCTTCACCTGAAGTCCGGTTCCATTCGCGCGGTTGGCCGAAGTAGAGCCCGCCCAGCAGCTCGCGCACAAATAAAACATCCGCGCCTTCGACGATCTCCGGCCGCAGCGGGCTGTTCACCGCCAGCTCTTTGAAAGCAAACGCAGGCCGCAGATTAGCGAATCCGCCCAGCGCCGCGCGAATCTGCAACAGCCCGGCCTCGGGCCGTTTATCCGGCGGGAGCGAATTGAACTCATTGCCGCCGACCGCGCCGAGAAGAACTGCGTCCGAGGCGAGCGCCGTGTCCAGCGTGTCCTTCGGCAGCGGCGTTCCGTCCTGCACAATGGCCACGCCGCCGATGCGCTTTTCGGCAAACGTAAATTCGTGCCCGCCCAGGGCAGCCGTTTCCTTCAACACGGCGACCGCTTCGTTGGTCACTTCGGGGCCGATGCCGTCGCCGGCCGTCACTAGAATCTTCAGCTTCATTTTTCAGTTCTCAGTTCTTAGTTCGCAGTTCTCAGCCGATCGGGGTCAGGGAAAGTCACGCTAATCCCTGTTCCCTGCCCTTTTCAGTCCAGCTCGCTCACCGGCTCGCTCCGCCGTTCGCGAATGTTGTCCGGCAGCAGACCAACCAGATCCTGATCGTAGATGTTCTTTTTGCGGTCGGCCAATGCGACAAACCGATAGTAGATGTGCTGCAACTCCTCGCGCGAGACTGTGAATCCGAGCTGCTCCAGCCGGTGTCGCAGCGCAGCGCGGCCGGAGTGTTTACCGAGCACAAGATGCGTCTTCGCCACGCCAACAAGCTGCGGCGTCATGATCTCGTAGCACAGCGGATTGGCCAGCATGCCGTGCTGGTGAATTCCCGACTCGTGCGCGAATGCATTCGCGCCCACTACCGCTTTGTTCGGCGAAGGCCTGAAGGTGATGAGCTGACCCAGCACTTCGCTTGTGGGGTAGAGCTGGTCGAGCTTGATCGATGTCGATAAGCCGAAGTAATCGCCGCGCACGTAAAGCGCCGCCGCAATCTCCTCAAGCGCCGCGTTGCCCGCCCGCTCGCCGATGCCGTTGATGGTGCACTCCACCTGGCGCGCGCCGGCCTGGATCGCTGCCAGCGAATTCGCCACTGCAAGCCCGAGATCATCGTGGCAGTGCGCCGAGAGCACAACACCCTTCTCGTCAATCGCAGGAACCCGCCCGCGCACCTCGCGAAATATTTGGCCGTACTCCTCGGGCGTCACGTAGCCTACGGTATCGGGCATGTTGATGGTCGTTGCGCCCGCTTCAACGGCAATGCGCACCATCTCGACCAGGAAATCGCGGTCCGAACGCGTTGCGTCTTCCGGAGAAAACTCGACATCGTCGCAAAGCGACCGCGCCAACCGCACGCTCTCGCCGCACTGCGCGAGCGCCTCCGCGCGGCTCATCTTGAGTTTGAATTCCAGGTGCAGATCGCTCGACGCCAGAAACACATGGATGCGCGCCCGGTCGGCAAACTGCAACGCCCGCGCCGCCATCTCGATGTCTTCGGTTTTTGCCCGGGCCAGTGACGCGATGCGCGGCTTGCGAATCGCCTGCGTGATCGTCGCAATGGCGGCAAAATCGCCCTCCGAAGCCATGGCAAAACCGGCTTCGATGATGTCCACACCCAGATCCTCGAGGGCGTGGGCCATGGTGAGTTTTTCCTGCGTGGTCATGCTGCAACCGGGCGATTGCTCGCCGTCGCGCAGGGTGGTGTCAAAGAAAACTACAGGTTCGCTGCTCATGGGTATTCCTGCTCTGTGCCTGCCGGGGAAGACCGGCCTCGTCCAGCTCTTCCATTGTCCTCTACCGACGCTTTATAAGGCAAAGTTATAATTCTTTTATAATCGATTAGAATTTCTTATACTGTAAGAGATCAACATTCCGGAGGAATGCCATGGAACTCAGCCAGCTCGAAACCTTCCTCGCCGTGGCCGAGGAGCGCAGCTTCTCCCGCGCCGCCCAGCGCCTGCACCGCACCCAGCCCGCGGTCAGCCAGGTCATCCGCAAACTGGAGAATGCAGTGGGCGAAACACTGTTCGACCGAACGTCGCGTGATGGCTCGCTCACCGCAGCCGGCGCTTTGCTGCGCGATTACGCGCAACGCCTCCTGGCCCTGCGCCGCGAGGCCTCAAGCGCTCTCGACGAACTGAAAAGCCTGGAGCGCGGCCACCTGCAACTCGGCGCCAATGAGTACACCTGCATGGTTCTCCTGCCGGCCGTCGACGCCTTTCGCCGCGAGTTTCCGCACATTGGCGTGACGGTGCAGCGCATGCTCGCTTCGCGCATTCCCGAGGAACTCAATCTGCGCACCTTCGAGCTCGGTGTTATCTCCTACAAGCCCGACCCTGCACAGGTTCGCAGCATCGCCGTCTATGGTGACAGCCTGGCCTTCATCGTCAGCCCTCATCACCCGCTGGCTCGCGCCGGGCGCGTCTCCATCCGCGACCTGGGCAATGAAAACTTCATCGCGCATAACGTGGCCTCGCCGCTGCGCCGCAAGGTCATTGAGGCCTTCCAGCGCTACCGCACGCCCCTCAACATGGGCATCGAGCTGCCCACCATCGAGGCCATTAGGCGTTTTGTGGCTATGGGGAACGGCGTGGCGCTTGTGCCCCACCTGACCGTGGCGCGCGAACTCGAAACCGGCGACTTGGTCCGCGTAAAGGTCGACGAGCTCGACGTGCGCCGCGTGCTGCGCCTCGTTCACCGCCGCCAGGCCACGCTCTCCTACGCCGCCAAGGCCTTTCTGCAAACGCTGAGAACCATGGCCGAAGAGCAGGGACCGCCATTTTATTACCACGTCGAGCGGGCCGGATGACGCCCTCTTTCGCCGGCATGCGTCTAAAGCCGGGTAAGCTTTCATGTGCGCCGCACCGTTCGACCCGCCCCGGCCATTTACAATGCTGAGAGCGGGGCACGGGGACTACCGGTGCACCGGATTAGTGTGCGGAAACTGGCATCGGTTTTGCCGCCCGTATCTTTGTGCAGTCGCGAGGAACAGGATCGAATGAAGAAGATTGCTTTTTTTGTCTGTCTGTTGGCCGTTTGCGTGGCCGCAGCCCGCGCCCAGGAAAGCCGCCAGGACATCAGCCTGAGCGGATCGGCGCTGATCGAGCCGTATAAGGCTTCATCCACCGACATTCAAGTCCATTCCACCACCGCCTACGGCGGATTGGCCAGCTATCGTTTCATGCTGACGCCCACAAGCGCGCTTGAAGCCAACTACGGCCTCACCTATCAGAACAAGATCACCTTTTACGGTCCGCAGTTTCCCAATGGCATCGGCATTCTGACTCGCACACAGGAGATCTCGGGCGCTTACGTCCGCTCCTTCGTCTTCAAGAACTTCAACCCCTTTGTCGAAGCCGGCCCGTCGGCGATCATCTTCCTGCCCATCCTGAACTCCGGAACCAAAACGCTCGACGCAAAACAGCAGACCGCAGTCGGCGCGATGTACGGCGCAGGGTTTGCCTACGAAGTCAGCCCCAGCTTCGACGTCCGCGTTGAATATCGCGGTCTGGTCACGAAGGTGCCGACCTTTGGCGTGGGAACCAGCGGCTACAACTTCACCACCAACGAATGGTGGAACATGTCTGAGCCCTTGATTGGCGTCGCCTATCACTTCTAAACAAGCGCATCGGAATTCGTTCGACACAAGAGGGGACCGGTCATCGCCGGTCCCCTTTCTGCATTTGCACGGATGCTCTATCTAGGCAGCGCCGGTATTTCCTGCGCCGAGCGCCTCGCGGTAGCGCCCCAGCTCTTTCACCATCCCGCAGTGCGCACTGAGTCCCTCAAGGGCGCGCGTTCCTTCCACGCTTGAGTCAATCTTGCAATCCACGTAAAAGATGTACTCCCACGGCTTGCCCTTCACCGGCCGCGATTCAATCGCGGTCAGATTGGTGCCCATCTCGCTCAGCGCGCTCAGCGCCGCGACCAGCGAGCCCGGCTTGTGCTCCAGCGTAAAGGCCACGCTCATCTTGTTCGCCGCGGGATCGGTTTCGGCTTCTGCGCTGCGCCGCACCAGAAAGAATCGAGTGTAGTTCTCCGCATCGTCCTCGATGCCGCGGGCAAGAATCTCCGCGCCATAATAAGCGGCCGCCCGCTCGCTCGCGATGGCCGCCGCTTTTGTATCGCGCGTACTCACCAGCTGCTTCACGCTTCCTGCGGTGTCGTAAAAGGCAACGGCTTTCATCGCGGGATGTTCGGCCAGAAAACGCCGGCATTGTCCGAGCGCCACAGCATGCGAATACACGCGGTCGATCTCGCCAATCTTCGCTCCGGCGACGGCGATCAGATTGTGGCGGATGCGAATGAGCGTCTCACGCACCACCTTCACGTCGTGATGAAGCAGCAGGTCAAAATGTTCCAGCACTGAGCCGGCCAGGCTGTTCTCAATGGGAATCGCGGCGGCATCGGCCAACCCTGAGTCGAGCGCGGCAAACACCTCAGCCGAAAGTGCGCAGGGAAGAATCTCCGCATCCGGCATGAGCTTCAGCGCCGCTTCATGGCTGAACGAGCCCGGCTCTCCCTGAATCGCGATTTTCATGCTGTTTCTTTCTTCACCAACATCCAAAGTCTTCCTGCACTCACTGAACTAAATCTTATTCTGGATGTCATCCTGAGCGAATCCGCTCGCCGGGGCGGGCGGATGAGTCGAAGGATCTGCGGTTGCTTTTCCTCTCGCACCATACCACACGCGATCGGCTGCAATTCCGGCGCGTCTTATTGTGAAGTATCGGCGGTAGCTTCCTTCTCGGCCTGCCCAACCATCGCCGGAATCAGGTCGCTGTCGCCCGCCGGGACCCGCGCGGATAATTGCACCAAGTCGGTATCCGCTCCGGCGATGATCGCAACTCCATCGATCGGGCTCGCGTTCGCTTGCAGGTGCGAATCCGTGCCCAGCCCCTGCGCGTTGGCCGGAGTCTCAAATTCCACAATGTTCTTGCCGCGATACGTCATCTTGTCGCTGGGGTAAGGGCCGAAGGGAAAGTCGCTTGCGGGTTCGATTCCCTCGGCAATCACATTTTGCGCGAAGGCTTTGTACGCCGGGAACACGCGCGCGATGATCTTGGCGACTTCAAACCTTCCGGACGTGCCGCCATCCATTTCCGAAACCTCGATAACCTGCCCAGTAAATCCCTTCCAGTCCATCGAGGACAAGTCACTCGTATTGATCGGGTCAGGGCTCACAAACAGGTTGCTCCCATCGGAGCCATAGCTGGAAAAGCAATTCCATCCTCGCGGCGCAAGGGCCCCCGGACCGTACTCCGATTTGTAGTAGGCGAGCCGTTGCGCCATCGCAGCCGGAATCGAAACCGCCAGACTTTGTCCGGTTGGTGCCGCCTGCGGCCCCGCTTGACCGTCGGCTGCGCAGCCAACGAACGGGACCGTGACGGCGGCGGCTGGAACCGGCTTTGCGGTGGCCCCGGCTTGCGCGAATGCTGCTCGACCTGCTTCCGTCGCCACAAAGAAAACCAGACTCGCAAGGAGAAGATCCGGTGCTTTCATGGGTGCAATCATAGCAATCGGCGGGCACAAAATCGCAACTTCCCTTACTCCCGCCTCATCCCCGCCGTATCCACAAATCCGCCGTCACAAATCCCAAAAACACCATGGCAATCACTCCGTTCATGGTGAAGAACGCGGCATTCAGCCGGCGCAGGTCGCGTGGCGAGACGATGGAGTGTTCGTAAGCCAGCAGCAAACCGACCGCGCAAATCCCCATCCAGCCTGCCAGTCCAAAACCAAAAACAAACCCGAACCAAACCAGCAGTCCGAGCATCGCGAGGTGCATCAGCCGCGCCGTCCAAAACGCCACGACCACGCCGCTCGACTGCGGCAGGCTGTGCAGCCCGGCAACGCGATCATGTTCGTAGTCCTGACAGGAATACAGCACGTCAAATCCGCCTGCCCACAATGTCACTGCGGCGGTCAAAACCAGAATGCGCGGGTCCAGGCTGCCGCGAACGGCAATCCACGCCGCAGCGGGCGCGAGGCCTAACGCCAATCCCAGCCCCAGGTGCGACCACCGCGTCACCCGCTTCAAGTAGCTGTAGCCGAGCAGCACCAGCAACGCCACCGGAGCCAGCTCCAGCGCCAGCCGATTCAGCTCCGCTGCGGCACCCAGAAATACCGCGATGGACACGCACGTGAATCCCAGCACAAACTGCTTTGAAAGCAGGCCCGCAGGAATCGCCCGATTCCGGGTGCGGGGATTCCCGGCATCAAGATCGGCGTCGGCCCAGCGGTTGAAAGCCATGGCCGCCGACCGCGCCGCCACCATGGCCACCACGATCCAGGCCAACGTCCGCCAACCAGGCCAGCCGCCCGCAGCCAGCAGCATAGCCGTCACGGCAAACGGCAGCGCGAAGATCGAGTGCTCCCACTTGATCATCTCCAGCGTGGTGCCGATCTTGCTTAGAATGCCCGCCATCGAATCGATTCCCTCTACCGCCGGTTCCCTGCTCCCAGTCTAGCGAAAGGCTCCCTTCTCACGACTCTTCAACCCGCTTCAGCCTTTAGCCCGCGCCGCCCCGGCCCTGCCGGCCTGTCCGCATTTCCCAGGCTTTGTTAACCTAGAGGACGTGATACCGATCACAACTCCTGGGCCCCAGTTGATGAAATGATGGCTTCGATATTCCCCGTTCGGAGCGCAAAAATGAAGAAATCTACTCCCCTGGGAAGACCGCAAGTGCAGCTCGACCCCAATGCGTTTGTCGCCAATCCGGACCTGCTTAGTGCACTCGCGGGGCGCTCCACTGCCGTTCCTTGCGGTTCCGACGGCGTGCTTTTCCGGCAGGACGAGCCTTCTGTGGGCGTTTTTATTCTCCACGACGGAACGGTCACGCTCAGCATGATGTCAAACGATGGCCACTCGCTCTTCGCTGTGCAGGCCAAGCCCGGTTCCATTCTGGGCCTCCCCGGCGCCATCAGCAATCAGCCTTACACTCTCAGCGCGATCGCTCGAGCCGGCGCCCAGGTCAGCTTCGTCAGCAATGGCGACCTAACCGCTCTAATGCATTCCAACCCGGCCCTGTCTCTCAAAATGCTCGAAGTCCTCGCCGCCGAGGTTCGCAGCGCCCGCAAAGCAATCTATTAGTCTGGAACCGTGTTCGGCCTCGCCGTCGCGCCCTACATCAAAGGAATGCCCGGCTCACACGCAACCCATGCGGCGCGGCAGCGCGTCCAAATGGTGTGCCCTCACCTGCTAAACTCGGTCGTTGTGCCACTCGCCGGCATCGCTATCGCCGCTTACCTGCTCGGGTCCATCCCAACGGGATACCTGCTCTTTCGCATCTTCCGCCGCCAGGACATCCGTTCCAAGGGCAGCGGCAACATCGGCGCCACCAACGTGCTTCGCGCCGGCGGCAAGGGTCTCGGTGCAGCCACTTTTGCCCTCGACGTCCTCAAAGGTTGCGCGGCCGTCTGGCTCGGAGGCTACCTCGCTTCGCACTGGATGCCCTCCGTTCCCTTGCGCACCGCCGAGGCGTTCGCGGCACTATGCGCCGTTCTCGGCCATATGTTCCCCGTCTGGCTCAAGTTTCGCGGCGGCAAAGGCGTGGCCACCGGTTTTGGAGTCTTCCTCGTCGTTTCGCCAATCGCCGCATTGGCCGCCATTGGCGTTTTCGCCGTCATGCTGGCAATCAGCCGCTACGTTTCCGTCTCCTCCATCCTCGCCGCTTTCAGCTTTCCGATTTTTGCCTGGTTGCTCGTCACCGGCGCTCGGCCACCCTTTTTCTTCGTGGCTGGCGCTCTCGTATCCCTGCTCATTATCGTCAAGCACTACCCGAACATCCGGCGCCTGATCGCAGGCACTGAATCCCGAATCGGAGCTCACAAGCCAGCATGAGCCGCATCGCCATCTTAGGTTCCGGCGCTTGGGGAACCGCTATCGCCCTCTCTCTAAACCGCCGCGGAGGCCACCACGTTTCGCTGTGGGCGCACGCGCCCGAGCTTGCCCGCCAGATTCTCGACGCCGGAGAAAACACTCAGTTTCTTCCCGGCTTTCCCATCCCGCCCACCGTCACCGTAACCGGCGAGCGCGACGCAATCTCCGCCGCCCACATTCTCATCTCCGCCATTCCTTCGGAGTTTCTCCGCCCCACTCTTCTTCGCATCCGCGCTCATATGCGCAGTGGGCAGTTCGTCGTCAGCGCTACCAAAGGCCTTGAGGACCGCACTCTCTATCGCATGACCAAGGTTCTTTCTGAAACCCTTGAGCCTGTCGGGCTTCTGCTCCCCATCGGTGCGCTATCTGGCCCGAGCTTCGCGCAGGAAGTCGCTCAAGGCCAGCCCACCGCCCTCACAGTTGCCTTCAGCGATCCCGAAGTCGCAGCCCTCATCCAGCAGGAATTCTCGTCGGAAACCCTCCGCCTCTACACGTCGACCGACGTCATTGGCGTGGAGCTGGGCGGCGCGCTCAAGAATGTCATCGCCATCGCGGCCGGCATCGCTGTGGGTGTCGGCCTCGGTTACAACTCCACTGCCGCGCTCATCACACGCGGAATTGCCGAGATGACGCGCCTGGCAGTCGCATGCGGCGGGCGGCGCGAAACCCTCGCCGGACTCTCCGGAATCGGCGATCTGGTCCTCACCTGCACCGGCTCGCTCAGCCGGAATCGCACGGTCGGCGAGCAACTCGGCCAGGGCCGCAAGCTGCCTGAAATTCTCGCTTCGCTCGGTGGCAAAGTGGCTGAAGGCGTCCACACGACGCATGCCGCCCTCGGCCTTGCCAGCAAGCACGGCGTCGACATGCCCATCACCGGCCAAATGGAGCTCATCCTCAACGAAGGCAAGGACCCCCGCGAAGCCATCCGCGCCCTCATGCTCCGGCCCGGCAAAGAAGAACGATAGCCGCGCCCGCGGTCACGTAGTCATTCGTTGCGCAAACAGGCTGCCTCATCCGAAAGCCTGTTACCTCATCCGTGTTCTGTGTTCTGTGTTCAGTGTTCTGTTTTGAGCAGCCGACCTGCCTCGACACCATCTAAATATGTAGGGGAATGGGTTCTCAGGAGGTTCCGATGCCAGAGAAATCTCTCACCGAAAAGGCTATGCAAGATGCACCCCCGGACCAGCATCTGTGGCCGTCCATCGACAGGTTAGTGCGTCAAAATCCGGAGGAAATCCCGCAAGCCAGCAAGCCTGCGTCGCCCGGTGGCATTCAAATGGGGCGCTCGCAAAATGAGTCAGGCGTGGTCTGGATTACCGCCATCTTCATGGCCATCTTCCATTTGGGCGCCATAGCCGCGCTGTTCTTTTTCAGCTGGACCAACCTGATTGTTGCGGCAGTGCTATATGTCCTCGCGGTCAACTGCGGCATCGGCATGGGTTATCATCGTCTGCTCGTCCACCGCGGCTACCAGGTGCCGAAAGCCATCGAATACTTTCTGTCAGCCTGCGGTACTTTGGCTCTTGAAGGAGGTCCGATCGCATGGGTCGCGACGCATCGCATCCATCATCAGCACAGCGATCACCTTGGCGACCCGCATACTCCACGGGAAGGTACCTGGTGGGCGCATATGGGCTGGATCATCACAGGCCGTGCGCTCAATTCTCAGACTGAGGCCCTCGCCCGTTACGCTCCCGATCTCGCCAGGGACCGCGTGCAACTTTGGTTGAGCAAATACCATTGGGTTCCGTTGACCATTCTGGGGGTTGGGCTGCTGTTGGTGGGAACTCTTATCGGCGGCATCAGGGCCGGAGTAGGCCTGTTCTTATGGGGCATATTCTTGCGCGTTACCCTCGGTCTCCACGCCACATGGCTCGTCAACTCCGCAACCCATCTCCACGGTGGGCGGCGCTTTCTAACGCGGGACGATTCTCGTAACAGCTGGTGGGTGGCGCTCCTTACCGGGGGCGAGGGCTGGCATAACAATCACCATGCGAATCCAGTTTCCGCCCGGCACGGTCTTGCGTGGTATGAATTCGACCCCAATTATTACGGCATTTGGTTGCTCAAGAAACTTGGACTTGCCACGCACGTCCAAATCGCGAAATTCACGGTCCGGGAGCCGGGCCAGACGGCGCGTACGACCCACATGACGACGTCTTGATCGACTTTTGAAGCCTGCCGAAAAACTCCATGCTTTAGTCAAGAAACCCTGAATGATCTCGCCCGCGTTCGAGCCCGCCGCTTCCGCGGCCTCTGGGCTCTTCCGCCGAGATCCAGCGCGACTCTCATGCACGCCTCGCGCAACGCATCGGCCGCTGCGCGATTCTCCATCGCGCGTGCGATGACCATGCCCCCGATGCATAACGCTGCCGTGGCCTGCGCCCGAACATGGGCTTCTCGCCCGCGGCCGTTCATGCTCCGCTCGAGAATGCTCACCATCGCCGCGAACACGCTTTCAAACGCGCGCTTCAGGCGCGCATCGCCGCGCGTCACGTCGGCAGGTAGCGCAACCATGGGGCACGAGTTCTCCACATCGTCAAAATGCTGGTGCGAGAGATATGCGCGAATCACTTGCGCCCCGAAGTCCGTCGAGCTCGGGTTGATCTCTACCCCCTCCCAGCAGTTCTTCCAATCCGGATCCGTGAAAAAGCAATTCAGCGCCTCCACATAAAGATCGCTCTTGCTCTTGAAGTAGTTGTAGAATCCGCCATGCGTCAGGCCAGCACCCGACATGATTTCGTCAAGGGACACCTGTTCAAAGCCATGGCGGTTAAAAAGCCTGCGCGCGCTATCAACGATCTTTTTCCTCACCTCGACGCGGTGCCCGTCCGGATATGGCATCCTGTCGTCCTCCAATCGGCACAGTATCTGCCATCCCAAGCGCCTCTGTCGAACAAAATATGTTCTTGATCATAACTTCCCGCCGTGTTCCCATGATCCCCAGTTGCAGCAAGCATCAGTGAGGTCAGCATGAATAGCAGCACCACCCAAATTACGCGTCGTCGTGCGCTCCTTGGAGCCACGGCCGGAATCGCGCTATCTGCTTCACGGTTTCCCGCGCTCGCGCAGCAGCCCGGTACGGAGCAGAATCCTGCTACATCCCCCAACCAATCGCGCACCTCTCTCCATCAGGAGATCGATCTGAATGCCCCGCCGGAACGGATCTTCCATGTGCTTCTCGATTCGAAAGAGTTCACCGCGTTCACCGGAATGGCCGCAACAATAGATCCCAGCGCTGGCGGCGCATTCAAAACATTCGGCGGATTGATAGAAGGCCGCAACATCGAAATCGTTCCCAACCGGCGTATCGTGCAGGCCTGGCGCCCCACGTCGTGGGATCCGGGTGTCTACTCAGTCGTTCGTTTTGAATTGAACGCTTCGAGCGGCGGAACCACGCTCGTGCTCGACCACACCGGTTTCCCCGAGGGCGACTTGGACCACCTCGATCCCGGATGGTACATGCGCTATTGGGATCCGCTCAAAAAGTATCTGGCGGCTCACCCATAGCAGCCCGTCAAAGGACGAGCGCAAGTACGTCCCCGCCTCCTTAGTTCCCCGTTTCTTTCATCCGCCGGCGATCGCTCCCAGAATCAGCAGCGGCTCCCGCCCGGATGCAATCGCCTCGGGCAACGGCTTATCAGGCGATTCGAGCGACCAATCTTCTTGGCAGGCAAAGAAGCGCAGAAACGCGCGGCGCTGGCCGGTTTCATATTCGCGAATCGTTCCGCGCAGCATGGGATAGCGCGCTTCGAGAGCATCGAGCACGGCACGAATCGAAACCGGCTCGGAAACGTGGAGCAGCACATCGCCCTCGACATGCGCCAGGTTGCGCAGATGATAGGGCAGCGCAACTCGCACTGCCGCCGCGCCTGTCTTCGCCGCCTCGCTCAAAGCGCAGACTCCCTCATCGCCGCCACCTAATCTCCGTTCCCTGTCCGCTTTTTTGCTGTTTGGAGTTTGCCGTCTGCTGATTGCTGTTCACTGCCCACTGCCCACTGTTCACTGTCCACTAGTTCAGCGTCTGCACTTCCACCGACAACACGGCCGGCAGATCGCGCACAATCGGCGCCCAATTATCACCTGAGTCAGACGACGCATATACCTGGCCGCCCGTGGTGCCGAAGTAGATGCCGCAATCGTCGAGTGTGTCCACGGCCATCGCATCGCGGAGCACGTTCACATAGCAGTCCTTCTCCGGCAGGCCTTTGGCAAGCGGCTCCCACTCATTGCCGCCGGTACGGCTGCGGTAAACGCGCAGCTTGCCGTCGAGAGGATAATGTTCCGAGTCGCTCTTAATTGGCACCACGTACAGCGTCTCCGGCTCATGCGCATGCACGTCGATCGCGAACCCGAAGTCCGTGGGAAGGTTGCCGCTTACTTCGCGCCAATTCTCGCCGGCGTCGTCCGTGCGCATCACGTCCCAGTGCTTCTGCATGAACAGCACGCTGGGACGCGAGCGATGCATGGCCACGTGATGCACGCAGTGGCCAACCTCAGCATTCGGATCGGGAATAAACTGCGAGCGCAGCCCCTTGTTGATCGGCTTCCACGTCGCGCCGCCATCGTTAGTGCGGAACGCGCCCGCGGCCGAAATGGCAACATAGATGCGCTTGGGATCGGTGGGATCGAGAATGATGGTGTGCAACCCCATTCCGCCCGCGCCCGGCTGCCATTTGGGACCGGTGCCGTGCCCGCGCAAACCCGACAGCTCCTGCCAGTTCTCGCCGCCATCGGTCGAGCGAAACAGCGCCGCATCCTCCACACCCGCATACACGGTATCCGCCTCGGTCAGCGAGGGCTCGATGTGCCACACGCGCTTGAACTCCCAGGGATGCTGCGTGCCGTCGTACCACTGGTGCGTCGTCAGCGGCTTGCCCGTCTCCGGCGACGAATCATACGCAAACCTGTTGGGCAGCGCCGGCGGCGGCCCGGGTGCAGGTATCGCCTCGTTGGGCAGCCCAGGTTGGTGCCATGCCTTGCCGCCGTCGTCCGACCGCTGAATGAGCTGTCCGAACCACCCGCTTGTCTGCGAGACGTAGATCCGGTCGGGGTCCACCGGCGACCCCTTCATGTGGTAGATCTCCCAGCCCGCGAAAAACGGCCCGCTCACCGTCCAGTTCTTCCGCTTGCCGTCGGAGTTCAGAACGAAAGCGCCCTTGTGCGTTCCGACAAGAACTCTCACACCGCTCATCTTGACCTCCTGCTCACCTCAGCCTTTCAAGCTCGCTTTCGGCGCCGAATCGGGGCTTGGGAATGCTCTCGGTGACACGCCGTTTCGTCATTTTTCCCAATTTCCCTTGCGAAGCGCAAGCGAATTCCTTTTTCGGCGTCTAAACCTCGATATAACACTGATTTGTTATTGAACGCCCCTCCAATCCAGCCGACAATTGGCACGGCCCTCAACCGACACTTGCGCATGGGTGTGCCTCACCTGGAGCGCATGCGGATTGGCCGCTTTTCCGGGCTTCCCCGTAGAGGAGGCTTCAAAACACGATGATTCCGCGCAATCGGCTGCAACTCGCACTCTACCTTCCACTTGCAGCCGCGGTGTTTTCCGGGAGCTTTGCGGCTGCTCAGGCGTCCGATCGCCTTCCGCGCGACTTTAATTCTGGGCAGGTGCAGACACTGGCCAATCACCATCCACAGTGGGCGGTTGCTGCCAATGATGCCGGTGCCGTCCCCGCAGACCTGCCCATCAGCAACGTTACGCTGGCCCTTGCCCGCTCTTCTCAACAGGAACAGGCGCTCGAGCAGTTGCTTCGGGATCAGCAGGACCCCTCGTCGCCTGACTATCACCACTGGCTCACGCCGGACGAAATTGGCGAGCGCTTCGGCCTTTCCGGCAACGACATTGCGGTTATCACCGCATGGCTCCAGTCTCAAGGGCTGCAGGTCAGTTGGGTGTCGCCGAGCCGCCTCTTCGTTGGATTCACTGGAACGGCGGCGAACGTAGGCCGGGCATTCGGAACCGAACTCCACTACTACAAGGTGAACGGCAAGCAACTTGTCTCCGTATCGTCCGATCCCACGATTCCCGCGGCGCTGGCGCCTGCCATCCGATCCGTTCGCGGGCTTTTCACAATCGAGGACCACCCAAATCATTTCTCCACGCCGATGGTATCGAACGGACCCAATTTAACGATTCCCGACGGCGGTACAACCTACAACTTTATTGCGCCGGCCGATTTTGCGACCATCTACGATCTGCCGGCTGGCGTCACCGGCGCAGGCACGACAATCGGAATCGTGGCCGAGGCGCGCACGAATGCGGCTGACTTTAACAACTTCAAGAGTCTCACCGGTTCCACATTTCCGAACCCCACCGAGATCATCCCCGCAGCATTCGGCGGCGTCGATCCGGGACCCGCATATACATCGCCCGAAAGCTGCGGCAGCAACTGCGATTTGATGGACTACCAGGGAGAAGCGACACTTGACGTGTTGCGCGCGGGCAGCGTCGCCCCCGGCGCCTCGCTGCTTCTGGTAGTTGCCTCTGCCGACAGCGGCGGCATCGACGACGACGCTCAGTACATCATCCAATCCAATCCCGTCCCCGCTCATGTGATGTCGATCAGCTTCGGCCTCTGCGAGCTTGCGGGGGGATCTTCAGGTGTGGACTATTGGGACTCTCTGTTCCAGCAGGCGGCCGCCGAGGGAATCTCGGTATTCGTCTCCTCCGGGGACTCCGGCTCTTCGGGCTGCGATGCCGCATTCGTCACACCTCCAGCCGGCCCTTATCCAAACAGTCCAAATTACATTTGCTCTTCCAGCTACGCTACCTGCGTCGGTGGAACCGAGTTTAATGACTCGACCAACTCATCCACCTATTGGAGTTCGAACAACGGCACCAACCTTGCGTCGGCTCTTAGCTATATTCCCGAAGGCTCGTGGAACGAGCCGCTCACTTCGAGTTCGACTCCAGAGGTTGCCTCATCGGGCGGTGGCGTGAGCAGTTACATCTCCACACCAAGCTGGCAAACCGGAACGGGAGTGCCCGCGACGCGCTCAGGGCGCTATACGCCCGATGTCGCATTTTCCGCCTCGGGCCACGACGGCTACTTAGGGTGCTTCGCAGCCGGCGACGGCAGTTGCGTGAGCGGTGCCGGCGGAACTCCGTTCACTGTCTTTTCGGGCACATCGGCCGCTGCGCCGGGAATGGCGGGGGTGGCCGCGCTCATCGACCAGCAATCAGGCTCCGCGCAGGGTAACCTGAATCCTTCGCTTTACTCCATGGCGTCCGGCACTCCGGCGGCGTTTCATCAGGTCTCGGTTGTTTCAAGCGGTGTGTCGAACTGCTCCACTGCTACGCCGAGCATGTGCAATAACAGCATTCCCGGGCCCACCGGGCTCACAGGCGGCCAGGCGGGCTATCAATTAGGGGCGACCGGTGGCTACAGCCTGGTCACCGGACTCGGCTCGCTCGACGTCAGTCAATTCATTAATGGGTACACCAATACCGGTTCTTCCAAGCCCGCGCCCACAGTCACGCTTCTAGCCCAACCCACGGTCACCACGGCTCAATCGGCGTCGATCTTGATCACCGTGACCGGCAGCAGCGGTACTCCCCCGACTGGAACGGTCACGCTCTCCAGCGGCACATATGCGTCGGTCGCCACAACGCTCGACATCCCTGGCCCTGAGAGCAACGGCGTCTACATTGTGATTCCCAGCAACGCACTCGCGCTTGGAACCGACACGCTGACGGCATCGTACACATCCGCTTCTCTGGATTACAGCGACGCAACCGGATCAACGACGATCATCGTCACCGCGCCAAAACCCGTCCCTACGATCACGTGGGTCACACCCGCCGCGATCGCGTACGGTACGGCGCTGAGCGCCACGCAGCTCAACGCCACGGCCAGCGTGGCCGGTACATTTATCTATTCGCCCGCAGCGGGCGCAGTTCTCACGGCTGGCCAGCACACACTTTCGCTTGTCTTCACGCCGACCGATTCGGCCGATTACAGCAACGCCGTCGCGTCTGTCATGCTGACGGTCAATCGCGCAACACCTGCCGTGACCTGGCCCACGCCGGCCACAGTCCCCACGGGAACCGTGCTGGGCGCAACACAATTGAATGCTACGGCGAATATTTCTGGTTCATTCACCTACACCCCTGCCTCCGGAACTTACTTCTCGTCGCCTGGGAGCTTCGGGCTCTCTGTTTCGTTTGCTCCCGTTGACTCCACCGACTACGCCCCAGCCAGCGCCGCGGTCACACTCACAGTGGTACCGGCATCGGAGACGTCGAGCGTTACAACCTCCGCCGCTACCGCGGTCGCGGCAAACTCCGCTACCTTAAATGGACAGGTGACGCCGAATAGCTCCGAGACCCACGCATGGTTCCTATACGGAACCAGCAGCACGCTGAATGGAGCAAGCCAGACGGCTTCGCAGGATGTTGGTTCCGGATCCGCGGCTGTGAATATCAGTGCCGCCGTGTCGGGCCTCAGCGCGAACACCACATATTACTTTCAGGCGTTCGCACAGAACAGCGTCGCCACAACTTCGGGCAGCATCCAGAGTTTCGTTATCGGTGGGGCGGCCGGATTCACAATCAGCGGCACCGCCATAACGCTTGCCAAGGGCTCGAGCAGCGGCGACACATCGACCATCACCGTGACTCCGTCTGGCGGATTTTCAGGCACAGTCGCGCTGAGTGCAGCTATAACAAACCGCCCTACAGGCGCGCAGGACCCTCCCATATTTAGCTGGACTCCTTCCAACGCGCAGGTCGCAATCTCCGGATCGGGCGCAGCCAGCGCAACTCTGACGATTATCACAACGCCCTCGACTGTCGGCGCGAATCAAGGGCCGGAAAATCCCGCGTCACGCTGGTACGGCACAAGCGGCGCGGTGCTCGCCTGCGTCGCCCTCTTCTGGATTCCTTCGCGCCGGCGCGGATTGCGCAACATGCTGACCATCGTCGCCCTGTTCGTTGCGCTTGGAGGCGGGCTGCTGGCATGCAGCAGCGGCAGCAACACAATTGGCGGAGGCAGCGGCAACTCCGGAACCACAAGCGGCACTTACACCATCACCGTGACTGCAGCATCGGGATCGACAAGCGTGTCGACACCTATCAGCGTGACCGTCCAGTAGGACCTTCCATTGAAGGCAGACACTGCGCCGGCATCGGTGTAACTGCCACTTCTCAGGCCATGTCGCTATGGGACGGTTACAGAAATCATGTGCACCGGCCCAAGGAGTCCCGACGCCAACAACGGCGAATCGACTTTGTAAGGCATGAAATCGGCAAACGAGTACTTCTTCAGCGCCCACGGCTGCTGATCGCCAATCATGCGATTCACCCAGAGATTGGTCACCTTAATTTCAATCCGGTTCTTGCCCGCTCTTATCGCGCCTGTAACATCGACCATATACGGCGTCTTCCAAAGAATGCCGAGGTCCCTATCGTTCACTTTCACGTCGGCGAGCTCGCGAACGTCGCCGAGATCCAGCGAGAGATGCGCGCCCTGCGCCAAATCATCCGCCGGAACTTCGATCGTCTTCGTGTAAGTGGCCGTGCCTGAGTAGTACTTGAGCGCTTCGTCGGAAAGCGGAAGCGGCGAGTCGGACCAGGAGAAAAGGCGTTGGAAGCCGATCGACTCCGGAATGCCTTTGCCCGGTTGGAAGCTGACGCTCCAATCGCGGTTAAGCGCCGGGTCCAGGCCATCAATCACAGTCTCCTTCGGAGTAGGTAGTTCCAAAGTGTTTTTCGCTGTCGGCGAACGAAAAACGACGAAAGTTGTCCCGTATGGATCAAGATGCAGCGGAACGGTCGTGCGGCCGTCAGCGATGCGGTACGAGACAGGCTGCGCTTCGCCCGTCGCGGGATCCCATAACTCCGGCGCTTTCCCCTCCACACGGAAGGTTGCCTTCACGTCTTCGGCGCGGTCTTCGCGATTATCGACAAAATAAATGTCGCCATCGTCGAGTTTGCGGTGCACAAACATCAGGTTCAGTGGCTCCGGCCCTGGATCGCATTTGACTTCGCCCGTCGTTTGGCCGTGGCTCTTTCCCCACGGCGCGAACAAGCAAGATGCGTCTTTGAACTGAAGATCTTTCGCAACATCGAGCCTGTCGAGCACCTCATTCGCGCTCATCCCCGAATACACGCGGCCCTTGCCTACATTGCGCATCGACTTACCAGCCGCAGGCCGTTTCCCCCAAAGCTGATCCGCTGCGCGTCGAACTTCCTTCTCGTCATCTGCGAGGCTCGGGGAATCCGCGGGCCGGCTGCCCACCAAAACCGCGCCTTGCGCCACTAAGTCGTGAATCCGGCGCAACACCGGCAAGGTTATGCGCTGGCTCCGCCCACCGAGATAGAGGATCCGATAACTCGTCCCTCCCGGCGTCATCAGCCGACCATCTTTGAACGACAGCTCGTGCAGAATGACGTCGCTGTTCACAAAGTCGAAACCATAACCATCCGGCGCGTCCTCAATTCCCTTCCACCCGAAGACCGCGGTCAGCGGGCCTTCCTCGCCATAAAAGTAAGCAACGTCAGCGGAGTAATGCCCCTGCTGGAGCATATAGGAACAGCGCGCAAGATAATCGATCCAAGGTTTGGCCTCTTCGGCCCAGGTCTCGTTGCGATTGAACCAAAGTCCGTACGGCCCCAGAGTCAGCCCAGGCGCCAGGTCTGGCGCGGGTTGATGCGTGGACTCATGAATCTCGAAGCGATTCACTCCCAGCGCGAATTCCAGGTCGGCAACCTTCTTCAGGCTATTCGGCGAGAAAGACCACGCCGGACCGCGCGACGTCATCGACTCGGCACCGACCAGATTCTGTCCATAAATGTGAGCGATAGACGCGGCTCCGCGCAGGTCCGAGAGGTAATCCACTTCCGGTTCCGGGCTGTCCGCCCAGGTCCACATCGCCCCCATGGGGACGTCCGCTTTGCTGCGCATCTCCATGTCATCGCCCAGAGACGGACGATGATATTCGAGCGCTTCGCTGTAGTAACTCATTCCATGGCTGTGCAGGTCGTCGGCGATCTCGCCGTAATGATTCTCCGCCAGAAGCTGGCCGAGCGTGCGTCGAAAATCCCAGAGAAAGCGGTCTGTATCTTCGGTGCTCTTGATGACCGCGCCGGTAAGTGCTGGCAGCCATGGGCGCGCGTCGTATCCACGCCGCTTCTGGAACTCTTCGAGGATGTTATTCGTCCAGTTCTGCGGGCCTACCTCGATGCTGTCTGTTAGTAACCACGAGATGCCATCCTTGCCCATGTTTTCCGGGCCCACCGTATCCGCATACATCTTGAGATAGCCGTCGAGATAGTTCTTCACATCCTCGCGGTTCAACTTATCGACTTCGAGACCGGTCGCCTCCGCCGGCGCTGGGCCATTCTCATGGCCAGTGAGCGAGTAGCCGATGCGCAGAACCATCCAGTCCCCATCGGGCGGCGTCCAGTCGAGCGATCCATCGGGCTGCATTTTTGCCGTCAAGTCGATCACATCGTTTTGCGGCACGATGAACTGCGGCGCTACTTCCGGATCGCGAATGGCATAGAAGTCTCGCGCGTTGGCATATCCGGCGCGCTGCTCCCATTCGTTCATGCGCGCTCCGCTCGCCAGCACGAGTTCCGTGATCTTGTGGCCGCGCTGGGGCGGGCCTTCCGGCTGCGCGGGATAGACGATGCGGAAGTACCGCGCCGTCACCGCATTAAACGAAACCGTTCGCTCGACCAGGCTGCTGAAAGGGATGTCGACTACTCTCTTGAAGTTAACGCCGTTGTCGCTCGATTCGATGAACGGCGGGGCTGTGTTGCTCTCATGATCGAAGACGCTGATCGCATCGTTCAGACTGGCCAACGTGACTGCCTGGATCGTTTGTGGATGACCGTAGTCGAACTGCACCCATGCCGCATTCGGCTGTGCGTCCATCGGCAGGTCGAGCGCCACCGTGTTCACATCGCCGTCGGAGAGCGCGGCCACGTTCACTGTTCCGCCGCTCGAAGTGACGTGTGGATTCAGTTCTGCCTGCGACTCGTCACCTTTGGGAATCCTGTACGCGATGACGGATGAGTCAGCATAAAACTGCGGAGGTGTCACAATGGTTCCGTCCGCGGCTCGGCGCCCGGAAACTGCGAAGTTTTGAAAGGTTCCATCGACTTCAGATGGATGCGGAAGCTTGCCGTTGAAGGGTTGCCCGCCTTCAACGCGCGTCGCGCTCCAGACCATCTTCTTCATGCCCTGCGCAGCAGGCACCCATGGCCCGCCGGTTTCACTCCAGCCCGGCGAACTGGCGATGGCAACTTCCATGCCCATGCCTCGCGCCGTGGTCACCGCAGTTTTGAAAGCACCCTTCCATTCGGGCGTCATGTAGATCAGTCGATGCGGAACGACCTGCGGTGTATTGATGGAGCCTTCAAAGATGGTGACGCCGCCAAGGCCAATGCGATGCATCCACTCCAGGTCCAGCTCGATTCCCTGGTTTGAGATGTTTCCGTTCATCCAGTGCCACCACACTCGGGGCCGCGTTCCGTTGGGCGGATTGAGGAATCCACCGAGCAGCGGATCGTCTTGCAAGACCGGCTTCACTCGCGAATCGGCGGGAGCCTGAGCGCGAACAACGCAATTCACTGAGCATGCGGCACAAACCAGAACAACAAGAATCGACCGGCAGCTTTTCATAGCCAACCATTGTAGATTCGTTGCTCCCCGAAGAGAAGCCGGAGAGAAGTCCGCGCTGCCGCTCACGATGGTTTTGCGGAAGCTAATTTCGCGCGCATCGAATCAAAGAACCTTCCCTTTCCGCAACTGCAACCAGCGGTCACGTATATCGATATCGCCGATTTCCGCCTACACATCGCACAGATCGACAGCGGCGCCCAAACTTTTAAACGGATCGCGCAACGGGAGGAACTCGTGCGCAACATACTCTTTGAAGGCCGCATCGGCAATGGCCCGCATCACTCCGTCCCATTGCACCTCCTGCGTATCGTCGAGTTCGTGGCGGCCGGGGACACCACCTGTGTGGAAGTGCGCGATCCACGCGAGATTCGCGCTGATGGTCGCGATGAGGTCGCCTTCCATGATCTGCATGTGGTAAATGTCGTAGAGCAGCTTCACATTGGGTGAATTTCCTTCCTGCACAACGCGCACGCCCCATGCGGTGTGGTCGCACATGTAGTCGGGATGGTTGACCTTGCTGTTCAACAGCTCCATGCAGATAACCACCCCGTTGTCTTCCGCGATCTTCTTCACGCGGTTCAGGCCCGCGATCGTGTTTCGAGCGCCTTCGTCGTCCGTCATGCCGCGCCGGTTTCCTGAGAAAGTAATCACGGCAGGAATACCCGCTTTTACTGCAAGCGGTATGTTGGCGCGCAAGTTCGATTCAATCGCGGCGTGATTCTCCGTACGATTCAGTGCATCCGGAATAGTGCCTCCCCCGGCATAGGCCATGGTGCAGATTAATCCGTAGCGGCGCGGCACTTCGTATTCGTCCGGTTGCAGCAGGTCGATGCCCTTCAGCCCAATCTGTGCTCCAAACGCGCAGAGCTGGTCTAACGGAATGTCTTTGTAGCACCACCGGCAGACCGCCTGCTGGATCCTACCCTTTCGCGCCGGCAAGGCTTCTTCACCACCGGCAACACCTGGCAGCGAAGCCAACGCCGTCGCAGCGAGACCCGACTTCAACGCATCGCGGCGGCTGAATTGAGAATGGGTCATTCGGCTCCTCGAGTCCTTTACGAATCCAGAACCAAATGTACTCCTGTCGAGCCGAAATCAAAGTCGCATCTCGCCTAGAAATACACTTCGGCCCTCGGCGTGATCTAGAGTCTTCTGTGGAATTCTCGGGAAATGGAGGAGCTTAGAAGGTGAAGGCGAGACCGGCGCGGAGGCTGCGCTGATCGTCGGCAAAAAGAAGCAGCGAACCGTCGCTCAGAATATAAGGGCGATAGCCTTCGGCGAGCAGGTTTCTGACTTCGAGCAGCGCTTCCAGGCCGCCTGATCCGTCGCGAGTGACGTGAATAGGCTGATTCACGCGAACGTTCAGGTATGGCGCAGACGCATTCTCGGCAAAGGGCGCAATGTCAGTCACAGTACCATCCTGCTGCCAGCGATAACTCGCGCTCCAGCGTGTACGGGTGCCATCCAGCGTTCCTGAGAGCGCGATCGTATACGTCTGTGCCCGCCTTGGATGAGCCGAGGCGAGCACCTCGGCCAGTGGAGTCGCCTGCGGCAAAGCGGGCATCACCAGCGCGGCGCCACTTGCATAGCTCACGCGTATGCGATTGCTGCCAACCACTCGGCGCTCCGCGCTAGCCTGCACTCCCGCGGACGAAAAGTCTGGACCCGCAACACGAAGCAGATCGCTCGCCGGATCGAAGAGCGCGGCGGCGTCCGCGGCGGACCCAGCTCCGGCAAAGCGGCCCAGCGCCTGAAGGACGGGATTGTCGATGCGATCGGAATAAACCAGAACCGCCAAGCCCGATGAATCGGTCTGCCGTTCCCAGCCGATCTCCTGATGCATTCCATGCTCAATGGCCAGTGCGCTGCCGCGCATCGCCATGGCCGGCAGCCACGTCGAGGATTCGGAATCATCCTCGCCGGGAACCCGATCCTGCGTCATGGTTGCCATCCGGTAGCGAATTCCATTGGCGCCGTGCCGCCACTCAACGTTCACAAACGGAAGCATCGCGGTTGCGGTACTTGGACTGTCTCCTCCAAGCCGCCCAATCACCGCCGTCGAACCGACCTCAGCGTCAATGTCTGGCCCGAATTGCATCGATTCGAAGCTGCGCAAAGCTGCTTCGTCCAGACCTTGATCCCCAGCTCCCTCGATCTCCGGCGATACGGTAACCGCGGCAACCGATTGCACCGATCCGGCCATACCCAGATCCTGCCGGAAGCCCAGCATCGATTCCATGCTGCCATCGGTGCCCGGAGCAAAATCAACGCGTGCCAACAACTCGCGGCTGTCTGCAGGTGTGTCTTCCACGGTGGTCGAAAAGCGCTCGCCGCTCTCGCCGAAGGTTCCGGCCTGGCCGGTTGCCATCAGGCGTGCCTTTAGTTTCGGCCTGGCGCCCGAGCCGTCAGAAACCACGACCAACGGCCCATCCTGAAGCCAGCGCAGCAGCGGCCGATTCGCCGCGGAGCGCAGCGTCCACGCCCAGTCGTCCTTTGACGATTCACCCGCGCGCGGCTGCGCCGGTAGCCATTGGATGACTTCATAGAGAGTGTTCAATGTGAGATTGACGACGACGGTGCCCCGAACTCTGACGCCTTGCCTGAGGGCCGGCAGGAAGTAGGGACCCATCGCCTTGAAAGCGTAACTCCCGGGCACGAGGGATGAGATGACAAAGCGGCCAGCACTGTCGGTGTAGACGCTGGTTACAACGCTCAAGTCAGGACGGAGAAGCTGGACCTCGGCGCCTATTTGAGGCACGCCAGCCGAATCGCGGACGAGGCCGGACACCGTCGCCGACGCCGCGCCAAAGACTGGCACGGCACCAAAGACGATCAGCACTACTAAACCGGCGAGATGGGCGTTTCTCTTCATCAGCAGATCTGAGATCCCACCGCGTCCCTGGCAGTTTTCCTCAAAGAACAAGCCGCGCAAGCTCCTGAATTCTCAAGCTCAGATGGCGTATGCACGGGTTGATACCTATTCCACGACAAAAGGAGCCGATTGCGCAATCTCTTGTTTTGAGATTGCATCTTCGATCGTCACGGTCACCTTGTATTTGCCGGGCTCCAGGCCAGCGATGGGGAGAGATTTTTCCACCGTCAACTGGTCGCTGTGCGCCCCTAAGTCCTTTGAATCGAGTTGCTTTTGCAGGATTACCGTTCCTGCAGAGTCCGTAATCTGGTAGGTAACCGTTGCTGAGTTACTCTTGGTAGCATCGTCAATCCCGAGGTTATAAAACTGCATCCAGAAATTGAGGTCCTGGCTACGTTTGAAGCTCACCGGCGTAGCCAGGCCGGTTGCCACGCGGGGCCGAATAAATGTGTTGCTGATGATGAAGTTTCCACTGCCGATTTGCCGCGAGGAAACCGTGTTCATCTCGTCGGCCAGGATCAGCGACGAGGCTCCGATCTTGTCGTCCTCATAGGTTGGAACGTCAAGCGCCCTTCCAAAGATTCCAATGTGATCCGGATTGTTGACATCCTTGATTGCAATGTCCAGGCGGTAAAGCCCGGGCTGCAAGGGGAGCGCCTTCCAATAAAGCGACTTGCGATCAAGGCTCTTCTCGAGCAACTCGGACGGCTCTTCCACCTCAACGGTGTCCTCGAAGGTTTGCACTGTCTTGTGCATGATCGTGGTGACTTTGCCCAGGATGTTCACCACACCCTTCGACACACCGTCTTTGGTCACGAACGTGATATCACGGTTGCGCAGCTGGATTGTAATCGGGACCAAGTCCATGCTGTCGGTCACCTTCACGAAATCGGTGCGCACATCAAACGGGAAAGGCGGACCGCTCATCAACTTGTGCGTCGAGCTGAAGGCGTCGAGCGCTGCGTCAAGATCGCTGAACTTGATGGGTGGAGGCGCAAACAGCTTGGAGGCCAGCTCGATCCGGTCGAATTCCTTGGCCTCATCGTTTACGCCCATCGGCCCGTTGCCGAGCTGTTCCATGCCGTTACCGCCGAACCGGTCTTCCTTTCCCTTGTGGCTCATTTCCTCATATTGGGTAAGGCCGGCGCCGGGCACGTACTTCAGCGCGTCTTTCTCGCTGCGGTCGATGGTGAAGTGGTAGTCACCGCATTGGCAGGTGTCAACGAACTCAATGTCGACGTTTTCGCCGATGCCCTCAAGGTAGCGGTAGTGCCACACCTCGAAAGGAAAAGTGGATGTCTCACCGCCGCCTTCCTCCATTGGACGTTCATACATCCCGCCCGAGGGATGGGAGTCGATCGAATCCGGCGGACCCCACATGATATAAATACGCCCGCGGTCACTCTTCCACCCCGGCTTGCCGGCCGCATAGTGATCGTTCGCGTACTGAATGCGCCGGTAGTGCTCTTCGCGGAACTCGTTCTCAGGGGAGTCGGGATTGGGGTTGCGCCGCTGCCAGAAGTTCTCAATGAATGCTTCGCGTTCCTCGTCGTTTGCGAGACTCAAAAACGCCTTACGTTCATCGTCGCTGATGATGTAAGGAACTTCCTGATCCAGCCAGGTCTTATAAGGGCCCTTCAGCTCCTGCCGCAGTTCACGCTGGGCCTTGTAACGCTCCTTGTCGTTGAGTTGCCGATTGAGCGGATCGGCTGCCTGACCCGGAGCGCCTGCCGGGGCGGCTGCCTGCGGATCGGCGGCGGGCGTGTTGCTCTGCTGCGCCCGAAGCGCGCTCGCGGGTACCCAGATAAGGCCCAAACCAACTACTGTGATAAAAAGACGGCGGCTAAGGAACATCATTGCCTTTAAGACTCCTGCAATCTCTTCATTTTACGGCTACTTTCGCCGCCGGGCAAGGTTCCGGGCAGGGTGGCTCGCCGATTGGACGTATTAGGGGCGTCAATGTCAACGTTTTGGGGGTAAATCTGGGCAAAAAATCGGGCTTTTTTCAAGCCACATGGCTCCCTTGGAAGGCCCTCTGCCGTCCAAACAGCAGGCCTGATTCTCCCGCCCGCCAAACACTGGACTCGGGGCCAGCGACCTTCGCCAGCTGAGATTCATCTGCACGTTCGGTTGGCCAAAGGAATCCGCATCCATTTGCAAGCCGCATGCCTCAGGGAACCTTCCGCCACCCTGTCGCGTACACTTGTATGTAGAAAAAAAACAGGGATTTCATACGCTCATGAAGAAAATCCTTCTCATCGTTCTTGCTGTGCTCGTTGCTGCCGGGCTCGTTGCTTTCATGGTGATCAAGCAGCAGTCCGGCTATACCAAGGTGTACACCGCTACCCTCACGCGGGAGGATCTTTCCACCGTTATTAGCGGTACTGGACAGATCAAGCCCAAGAACTACGTCAATGTCGGCGCCAATGCGATGGGCCGCATCACGCACCTCTACGTGGCGGAAGGCGACAGAGTACACAAAGGAGAGATGGTCGCCACCATCGAGAACGTGCAGCAGGAAGCCAACGTCAACGGCCAGGAGGCCGCAATCGCTTCTGCGAAAACCGACATTGCAGCTTACATCGCCGCGGAAAAAACTGCTCAGGCAAACGTCGAGCACGCGAAAGCCGACCTCGAACAGAAACAGCTGGACTGGAATCGCGCCCAGGCCCTCTACAAAGACGGAATCGACTCCAAGCAGCAGTACGATGCCGCCAAGGCCGCCTACGATCTTGATGTCGCCGACATTGCGCAGTCCGATGCGCAGCTCAACCAAGCCAGGGCTAACACCGATTCGGCGCGCGGACGCATGCGCACCCAGGAAGCCGATCTAAAGGTGAATCAGGATCTCTATAACCGAACCATCGCTGTCGCGCCCTTTGACGGCATCGTCACCAACGAGCCCCCTCGCGAAGGAGAGATGGTTGTCACCGGCATCCAGAACACCGAAGGCTCCACGCTCATGACCATCGCCGACATGAGCGTCGTCACCGCCGAGGTTAAGGTGGACGAGACTGACATCGTGAATATCAAGCTCGGTCAGTCTGCTGAAGTCACGGTCGATGCGTTGCCCAACAAGGTCTTCAAGGGCCACGTCACCGAAGTCGGCGACCAGGCGCTACTGCGCTCGACTGGCGTCTCTACTTCGCAGTCGACCACCGGCACTGAAGAGGCCAAGGACTTCAAGGTTGTGGTCACGCTCGATAATCCGTCCGACGATCTTCGTCCGGGGCTTTCCTGCACCGCCAAAATTACCACCGCGCACAAAGCCAATGTGCTCTCCCTGCCCATCCAGGCACTCACCATGCACGATCCGGCGAGCGACAATGCCAAACCCGGCTCCGTTCAGGCGGCGTCCAACACGCCAAAGTCCAACCCCGTGCAGGGAGTCTTCGTGGTCCAAAAAGATGACCATGGCAGGCTGCGCGCCAAGTTTGTTCCCGTCACCACGGGCATTACAGGGGCCACGGACATCGAAGTCCTCTCCGGCTTGAACAGCGGCGCGGAGATCGTCACCGGCCCTTACAAGACTCTGCGCGACCTCAAAGGAGGCGCGCTGCTCAAGCGCGACAAATCCGCTCCATTGACATCCGGCGATAGTTCAAACAATTCGAACAGTTCCAGTTGATGTACGTGATTCGCCGGAAATCGGCAACCGAATTCTGAATGAGGATGATTTAGAGATGGCTTTGAACGGCATCGGCATCGAAGAACTACCGGAGACAAAGGTCGTGAATGCGAACGACATCATTGTCGTCGAGGATCTTTGGCGCACCTACGATATGGGCTCTGAGCAGCAAGTCCAGGCCTTGCGCGGCGTTTCGCTCCGCATCCGGCGCAACGAGTATGTTGCGATCATGGGCCCCTCCGGTTCGGGCAAGTCAACGCTGATGAATTTGATCGGATGCCTCGACACGCCTTCCAAAGGGAAGTACTGGCTCAACGGCCAGCTGGTCAGCGATCTCGATGACGACCAGCTCGCGCGCATTCGCAATAAGGAGATCGGATTCGTCTTCCAGACATTCAATCTCCTCGCTCGCGCCTCTTCGCTGCACAACGTGGAGCTGCCCCTCATTTACAACGGCACGCCGGCGGCCGAACGCATCGCGCGCGCCCGGCAAACCCTTGCCGATGTGGGTTTGGAATCGCGCATGATGCACAAACCGAATGAGCTATCCGGCGGTCAGCGCCAGCGCGTCGCCGTCGCCCGCGCCCTGGTCAACAACCCCTCGATCATCCTTGCCGACGAGCCCACTGGCAACCTCGATTCGAAGACGGGAATTGAAATTATGTCCCTGTTCGATCAACTCCACGCCAGAGGCAACACCATCGTCCTCGTCACGCACGAGGCCGACATCGCTCAGTATGCGCACCGCGTCGTCCACATCCGCGACGGACAGATCTTCTCCGACGAGCCCTCTTCGCGCGGCCGCTAATCGTCGAGACACGAATAAAATCTGCAGCTCCGTCGATGACTCCGTCGGCGAAGCTTTTCCACAACGATCCGCGCGATCTTCTTCCAACCTTCATCGAATCGTCTTGACATGGATCGAGAACAGGTCCAAGATTTCCACAGAGAGTGAGGGAAGAGACGCAGGCGGTCGGGATGGCCGCTCAGCGCACGTCGGATCTCATCCTGGCCTTCCTTCGGTCCCCTTCCAGATCGGCGATTTCTCCCGCCGTCAACCCATCGCGCTGCTCGCTGCGCCTCGGAAGCAAGTTCTCCTCGGGTTTGTTCGCCGATCAAAGTTATCGCAGGATCGCATGAGTGTGTCCTTTTGCATCCGTTGGTCCTGCCTCGTTCAACTCAGTTTCCCGCACTCATGGGTTTTGCCAGTTAATGCAGCAGCATCCGGTTTCATTCGGAAACCCGCCGCGGGTTTTCATGTGAAAGCGAACTCAACGGGTATTTATTCGGGCGGAGGAGTTCGATGGTTGTCACTTCACAATGCAATGGCCACCGGGTCACTGGGCTCTATGTAGGCGCACAGAACGTGCGCCGTTATTTTTCCAAGCGGGTAACGCAGATTGAGCTCCGGCTCGACCACCTGCTCATTGAGTGCGGGCTGAGTCCGGGTTTCTGGAGCGACAAGCCGGAGATTCACGATCCCCGGTTGTGCCTGTGGCTGGAATCAAAGCAACGCAACGGCAATGGACGCGCGCCGGTTCCGCTGGCCATGACTCCTTCTGGAAACAATTCGTTCGTTCTCGGCCCCGCTAGCAAGGAATCCGCGGCTCCATTGCTGTACGAGATGGGAGAAACCAATGAAGACGGGCACAGTGTTGACTGAATTCGAAGCACGCGCTGCCGATGCGCTGAGGGCTCTGCTCGGGCGTTTTTCCGCCATCAAGCTGATTGAACTCAAGCATGAAGGGGGGCCTGTTGGCCGCTTTGCCGCAATCCTGGCGCGCCCCGGTGGCAGCTCTGCCACCCTCCTGGCGCGAATCGAAATCTGCGGTCACAGCCATACGCTGGCCTGCGAAGCGAATCCCAAGGTTGAACCGGCCCGTCTGCGCGTGGCATTGCGCAACGTGCAGAACAGTCCTGCGCCTCTTGCAGGCGATGCCATACCGGTTGTCATCGCGCCTTATCTTTCAGCGGAAGCGCAGGCGCTCTGCAAGCAAAACAAGATCGGCTTTCTCGATTTCGAAGGGAATGCCCGCCTGACCGTCGGCGACTTCTTTATCGTCATGCGTTCGCTGCCGCGCGAAGCGGCGAGTCGCGCATCCACGGCGCCGCAAATGCTACCTGCGCGGGCTACCGTCGATCCGATTTTTCCGAATGGCTTGCCGAAGAGATCCCGGAAGCAACCGGCAATGGTGCTCTCAGCCTGATCTCAGTGCGCTGGGCTGCCGATCAGATCTCCAGAATCACCGGCATGATCATCGGCCGCCGTCCGGTGCTTTTCTGGATCAGTCTCTTCAGCTCCACGCGCACCCGCTCGTTCACCATGCCGTAGTCGGACTTCTGTTCAGCGGTCAATCCATCCAGCGTCTTCAGCACCGTCTCGCGCGCCTGTTCCGTAATGTCCGCGCCGCCGAACCCTCGCATCAGCACCTCCGGCTCGCGCTCCACCTTGCCCGTCTTCTTATTGATGGCCAGCACAGCCAGCACTACGCCGTCCTCCGACAAGATGCGCCGGTCGCGGATCACCAGATCCTCGACCACGTCGATCGACGATCCGGAGTCGATCAGTATGCGCCCAGCAGTCACCTTATCTTTTTTGCGCGCGTCATCCTTGTCGAGTTCCAGCACGTCGCCGTCTTCAATCACGATGGCATGATCCACCGCGCCCGTCTCCATGGCTAGCTTTGCGTGTTGCCGCAGAAAACGGTAGTCTCCGTGAATCGGGACGAAGAACTTCGGCCGCACCAGGTTGATCATCAGCCGCATCTCTTCCTGGCTGCCGTGGCCGCTCACATGGATCAGGCCGTGCTGCCCGTCGTCATAAATTACGTTTGCCTCGCGCCGGCTCAGGTGATCGATGACTCTGAAGATCCCGCTCTCGTTGCCGGGAATGATTCTCGAGCTAAGCACCACGGTGTCGCCCGCTTCGATGTGAGCGTGCTTGTGGTTGTCGACTGCCGCGCGGCTCAGCGCACTAAGCGGTTCGCCTTGGGTCCCGCTGATCAGGATCATGAGCTGCTCCGGCGGAAAGTCGCGAATCTGCCCCGGATTGATCATCAATCCCGGCGGAATCTCGATATAACCCAGGTCCTGCGCAATCTCCGTGCTCTCCACCATCGACCTGCCTACCACTGCTACCTTGCGCCCATGTTTACGCGCCAGTTCCATTGCGATGCGGATGCGATAGATCGACGACGAAAAGCAACTGAAGAAAAGCTTCTTATTCGTCTGGGTAAGGATCTCGTCTAGTCTCGGAATCACCGCGCGCTCGCTGGGCGTGTAGCCTGGCCGCTCCACGTTCGTCGAGTCCTGAAATAGCGCCAGCACGCCTCGCTTGCCGTACTCGGCAAAGGTGTGCAGATCAAAGGCCTTATCGTCCAGCGGCGCCAGGTCGATCTTGAAGTCGCCTGTATGGATAATGATCCCCACGGGCGTTTCGATTGCCAGCGCCACACAATCCACCAGCGAATGCGTCACACGGATGGGCTCAATCGTGAACGGCCCGATCGCAAACTTCCTCTTCGGCTCAATTTCGATCAGCTCGATCTCATCGAGCAGCTGGTGCTCTTCCAGCTTGTCTTCCACATAGGCCAGTGTAAATTCCGTGGCATACACCGGGACCTTCAGCTCATTCAGAATCCAGGGCAGACCGCCGATGTGATCCTCGTGGCCGTGCGTCAGCACAATGGCCCGAACATGCTTCTTGTTTTCAATCAGGTAGGTGATGTCAGGAACCACAATGTCGACGCCCAACAGCTCTGTCTCGGGAAACATCAGTCCCGCGTCGATCACAATAATGTCGTCTTCCCAGCGCACGGCCAAGCAGTTCATGCCGAACTCGCCCAGCCCGCCCAGGGGAATGATCTGCAGCTTTTTTGTTTGCATCTCTCAACTATGATGCTACCACTGTGGGCGCTGCGCAGATGGGACGCCAACTCCCGCTGACGACCTGCACTCCAATGGTGTAGATTGGGTCCGCTGCTCCTTTAAGGCTCAGGAGACAAACTCATGATTGCCACAAGACGAAAATTCATCCAGAGTTCTTTCGCCGGAGCGGTTGCCGCCGGATTCCCTGCCATCGTTCCCAGCTCGGTTTTCGGCGCCACCGCGCCTTCCAATCGGATCAACATCGGCGCCATCGGCGTCGGCCGTATTTCACGTGGCCACGATATGCCGGGAGTGCTTCAGTTCACGGGCGTGGCCGGACGCGACAATCGCGTTGTGGCCGTCTGCGATCTGAGCGCGGAACGTGTCGAGCTCGGCCGGCAATTCGTGGATGACGCCTATACGAAGAAGCTGGGCAAGCCCTACACAGGCACAAGAGGCTACTCCGATTCGAGAGAACTCCTTGCTGACAAGGAGATCGATGCTGTCTTGATCTCAACGCCCGACCATCAGCACGCGAGACTGGCCGTCGCCGCTGTTGCAGCCCGCAAGGATGTCTACCTCCAGAAGCCGGCGTCGCTGACCATCAGGGATGGACGCACCATGGTCGATCGCGTGAACGCAAGCAAGCAGATCCTTCAGGTGGGATCGCAGCAGCGCTCGTGGAAACAGTTTGCGCGCGCCGTGGAGCTGGTGCGCAATGGCCGCATCGGCACTGTGCAAAGGGTCGAGGTCGGCCTTCCGGGCGACCCAGCCGGCGGCAATCCGCAACCCATGCCGGTTCCCGAAGGATTTAATTACGATGAGTGGCTCGGCTCAACGCCTGAAGTGCCTTATACCGTCGATCGCGTCATGCCGCAAAAAGGCTTTGACCGTCCCGGGTGGCTGCGCATGGAACAATTCGGCGCAGGGATGATCACCGGCTGGGGCGCGCATCATGTCGACACAGCGCACTGGGGAATGAATACGGAGCTCACTGGTCCTGTCGAAATCTGGGGCCACGCCGACTTCCCGTCAGAAGGCCTCTGGAATGTGCACGGCCCCTTCAAAACGTATGGCCGCTATGAGAACGGCGTCGTCATGACGATCTCTGGCGAATTCGAAAACGGAATCAAGTGGATCGGCGACAAAGGCTGGATCTTTGTTTGCAGAGACACTGGCACGACTCCGACAGCTTCCTTGAATTCTCCCTCCGCTCCGATAGCCCCCCTCCGCGCCAGCGACCCCGCGATTCTCGACTCTGTGATTGGTCCGACGGAATATCACGTCTACACATCCGACGATCAGCACGGAAACTGGCTTGACTGCATTCATTCCAGGAAGGCGCCGGTCGCGCCGGCCGAGATTGGCCACCGCGCGTGCTCTACTTGCCTGCTGCATTGGATCGTCATGAAGGTGCAGCATCACATCTACTGGGATCCCAAGACGGAAATGATCCAGGGCGATGATATTGCCGCCAGCCTGCTGTCCCGGCATCAGCGGCATCCCTACGAAATCGCTTGAAGCTGGGCCGCCACAACGAACATCATTCAACGGCATGATCAAGAATCGCCTCGCATTCCGGCGGAGTTTCGATGCCGCTGAACCCGAATCCGTTCCATCGATAGGCGGCGATGCGAGTTTTCTTCGTCGCGGGATCGGGCATCAGGAACGAATCGCCTCGGTGCAGCGCACACAGCACGCCGTCTTTTGATTCCAATGCATCGATCAGCGGCCACGCCAGGGCAGAGCCTCGCCATCGCGCAATCAAGCCATGGGGACCGACGGCGTAGACATACGGCCGCAAACCCACCTCGTCGTCAATGGAGGAGTTGTGGCGCTCGAGCGAGAGCAGCAACGGATCGGCCGCCATGGAAGTTGTCAGTTGCAGCGAAACCAGCGCCTGGCGTCGTGACTGCCACACCAGCTTTCCCGCCTGGTAGCCGTCGAGAATGATCCCATCCACCGGCTGCGCTGGAGACCATGGCTCCGGCAGGATCGTGACTCCATTAATCTCTGCGCCCTTGCCAAGCTCCGAAGAACAGCCCGCGAGAGCCTGATCGGCTGCTGCGTTTCTGCCCGCCAACCTGGGATAAGCCGTGGTTTCATCGGTATGCGTACTAAGCGCGCCGCACAACAGGTGCCCAGCGTGGACTCTGCAATCCGCGATCATCCCATCCTTGGTTTCGGCATACTTCTGATCGAATAGATGATTGCCGAGCGAGAAGAAAACCGGCCTGCCCTCGACACATGCGGGTGCCTGGACCACATGGGGATGATGCCCGACGATCAGGTCGGCCCCGTGCTCGACCAGCCAGCGCGCCTCCTGCTGCTGCGCGTCGGTTGGCCAATCCTGCAGCTCGTTGCCCCAATGAATCGAGACCACGACCAGGTTCGCCAACTGTCGAGCCAGCCGCAGTTTCTGCGCCATCTCGACAGAAGGTACCTGCTGCACGCGCCCATCGGCGGCCTTGACGGTCGTCACCGCAATAAGACCGACAGTCAGCTCCCCGAAGCGAAAAAACTGCGGCGAGCTGTAGAAATCCAGCGCCGGCAAGCCGCTCTGCCGGAATGCTTCGCGCGTTTCAATTCGGCCAACATGGCCCAGATCGCCGGAGTGGTTGTTCTCCGCACTCACCATGTTGAAGCCCGCCTGCCGCATCGTCTCGGCCGCTGAGTCGGGCACGGCGAAGCATAGCTTGTTCTCCGGTGGGCATTTTGCAGGATCGCCAATCGCGCCCTCGAAATTGCCGCCGACAAGACTCGCGCTGTGAAAGAGTTCGGCAAATCCAGCCCATGGGCTCGTTCTCCGCTGCTCCATCTCGATCCGCACCAGGCGCGACATCATCACGTCGCCGGTAAAGAGCAGCCGAAAATCGCCGGGCGCCGGCTGCGCCTTGGCCGCCGGGCGAATGAGAATTGCTGCAGCAAATATTAGAAGGGCGGTTCTGCCGGACATGCCAGGCTCTCCCTGGAGATGAAAGAGCTGACCCACGCCGGATGCGCCTCGGTCTCGACCTTGCCGGGCACCGCTTTGTCTGCCGGTGATGGATTCACAGGATCGGCGTCCGGATTGGCTGGCTTCCCTGCCCAGATAAGGTCCGTCAGTGGTGTGGGCGATGGAAACTCGTAATAGGAGTAGACGCTACCCTTCACAATCTCGCGGCGGCCAAAATACGGAACCACCTGGTCCCACTCCAGTGGGCGTCCGACAGCAGCTTCGAGGTACGGGACTTCGCCTCCGCCGGCCACATCGGCAATTTTCATGATCGGGTTGGGCGTTGATAGCGCGAGGTCCGCGCTGGCAAGACTGTTGTAAACCAGAAAATCATGCTCCGCCACCGCTCCCACATGCAGAATCTCGTCATAATCGCTGTCGGCGAGCGGCTGATTTTGTAGTTCTTTCTGGGCCATGGCTTCGAATAGTCGCGTCTTGCTCGTCGTCGCCTGTAGACGGCGGATAATGCCCGTTTGCAGCGGCTGAGCCGTCTGGTCGCCCGAAGAATCTTCGGTTTCCGACGGGTCTTGCGGCAGGTTCCCAGTAAAGTTCGCCGACTTTGCCACCACCTGCTCCATCTGGTCGAACAACGCTGCAATGGCCTCGAAGGTCTTCGGATCCGGCTCCACGTAGCCTCTTGGCGGACGCAGGACAATTGCCTCAAAGCCACCCTCGCCGCACTCCGCGGTGGATCTCTCGTTCACCAGCACGGTTGCGTGCCGCAGTGTGGCCCAGGAACCCAGGCCTGTCTGAATCCGTTTCGCATTCCAAAGTGTGTCTTGCCCGTCGCCGGGAAAAGTCGCATCGTCGGCCCACTGCACCGCCAGCGCGTTGATCCACGCATCATATAGATCCGTCTGCGCCGCGCCCTTTGGTTCGCGGCCTTCAAGTGCGTCGATCGCGGGGCCGAGTGCGGGATACGACGCAATGTCGGTCTTCAGCAACGAGCGGGCATAGCCGCTTCCGAGCGCCGCCGCAAGATCGAGACCCGATGGCAGCCCGCGCGGGCCCTTGGGCCCGGTAATCTGTTCCGGCGCTGGCCAATCGGAGTGGTAAACGGTCGACAGCAGCACCTCGTTGTCAAAACCCCACGAGAGGGGAAATACCTGCGGGCTGGTGCCGGGATGAAGAGCAAACACAGGCGGAACGAATGTTCCGGTGCTCCACACAAGCGGCGAGCGGCTGGGCGCGATGTAAGCGCTGTAGGCCGCGATCCACTGCATTGCTTTCGCTTTCACATCGTCGGGCAGCGCGTTCAAGGGCGTCGCATCGATCGCCGCAGCAAGAGTAGTCAGGTAGTGAACAGCTTTGAAATACTCCTGCATCTCCGGCGTAGCGGTGTAATAGCCGCGCGGCGTCAGTTCGGTAAAATCGAACACCTTGCCGAAGACAGGCGAATTAAATGTGCCCTGCGCTTGTTGAATGTGCAGAGCCTCGGCGTCGGAAGCGTTCGTTGCACTGTTGGAATCCGCCACCGCATCGAAGGCCACTGCCCACTTCGAGGTCGGTGCACTCGCGTCGAGTGACTGGCGCGCTGCGGCGACAAACGCCCAGAACGCGGGCATCGCCTGCTGGCGTTCCTCCACGATGAATGTGCCTTCATAGGCTGAGGCCACCAATTCCCAGAAGATGTCGGTGGTCACAAGATAAGGCCGCGTTGGCGTCGCGCTATCGAAATGTCCGCAGGCGTACGATTCCGTGTCGTAGAGCTCGTACATCTGGTCTTCGTCTGTTGTGCGCAGCATGCCGCCACTCTTTGTGTAGCTGTTACGGTCGGCGGCGTCCTGCGTAAACATCCACGCGTTGATCACGTCCGCCAGCGGAACTTCGATCGGCACATAAACCAGCGCCTGTGCGCCCGCCTTTTCCACCAGTCCAATGACGCCTTTGCCGTCGGGCACAGATGAAGGCGTGGAAATGAACTGGTATCCGCCGGCCTGCGTTGAAGTTGTGCTGCCATGGTCGCCGATCACAGCTACGCCCGCTACGCCGCTTTTCCAGTGCAGCAGCGCCGCGCCATTCGGAGTCACCGTCAGCGATCCGCCGCATGGATTGCCGACGATATGCGATGGCTTATCCCAGTTCTGGCCCGCGTAGGCAAGCTGCTGAAAGCAGCCACTGCCGTCTTCCCAGATCAGCAAATGTCCGTCCGGATGAAAAGACTCAGGCAGCGCCGATGGGGCGAAGTTCGGCGTTGGATCTTCATTCTCGTCGGGAATCTTTACGTACGTTGATTGCGGCCCAATCACCTGGTATTCCCGCTGGCCGTCTTCGGTAATCGAACGCGTGGAGTACTCACCGCTTGGCAGCCGCTCGGCGAAGAAAATCCGGTAGCTCTCAATGGCCTCGTTCGTTGTGTCGTTGTAGCCAGTTTCGAAGGGCCGCGGCCCAACCAGAAGACGGCGCACGTCGGCAGAAGTTTGATAGATGGTTTTCTGCGTCCAGCTTCCATTCACGTTGTCAACTGCCAGAATCTGGGATTGCTGGCCGGTCTTTCCCTCGACAAAGAAACGCTGGCCCAGTGGATAAACGGTGAGAGAGGCAGCAGTGAAGGTCGCGGGTAAATCGAGCAGCGGCGTCGCGCTGCTGTCGCCTGCGTGCCAGCTCACCACATGATTGCCGGCTTGGTCGTGGAGTAGGATAACCGCATCCGCCCCGGTCGGCCAGATGTCGAAATCCACAACGGATGTCCCGGCGGGCAGGCTCAACTCTGAACTCACTGCCGGCGAAGGCGTCACGTTGAGTTCGGCTGTCGTAAAGGACGAAGGCGCGGCAGGTGCCTGCGCCAACAAGGTGAGAGCCGGAAGGCTCAGAAAAATCGCCAACGCGCGCGTCTGCGCAGGTTTCATAAGGGCCTCCGGGGGGACTCAGGTCATTCTAGAACACGCGACGCCCAATTCGTCCCCTCGGGAATCTCAATATTTTCCGGCCTTTTATTCGGTTGAGATTATATTTTGGTATCAATGTCAGCTGGACGGGCTAAGCTTGTCTTCGCTCGGAGGACAGATATGGACCTCGCGATTGTGCGGACTGTATTAATGGGTGGAATATCGCCGGTAGTCGTGGCCTTGCTTATGTGCGCGACAGTGTCGCCACTGGGAGTGCCCAACGCGAACTTGCCGAAGATGGCAGTTTTGCACGCCACCATCACAATCACCGGAGGCTTGACACTCACCGGCACCTATGACGATCGCCTGACACTCGCTACCTGTGCCGACGTTGCGAAGAGCGGCACTAGCGCCGACGGCAGGGGCGTTCGGATGTTTTACGTGCCAATACCACCTTTGAATCCCGATGGCAATCCTGGACCCGTGGGTGGCGGCCACACCTTTTCAACCGATGCTGCTGCCTCGCCTTATCACGGCCCCGGGACATACACAGGCTCGGGCTTGAACGCGACGCAGATGGATGTGGACACCCCACCCGGTTCCCAAGACACTCATATCTTCGCGTTTCCCGCCATCGTGGGAACGCTGATCGTCAAACCCGATGCATCGGGATCGTTCCAGTTTGATGGTTTACAGGATCCGGGCAGCGTCACGATTTCCGGCCAGGTTACCTGGACCTGCTCGTAGTACAAACGGCTTAGGCCGCCGCTCTTTTGTTGACCCGTTGCAAAGCCCGCTGAAATAGCGGGATCTAACATCACATTTCCAAGAGTGTTTCTGGGAATCGAACCGGCAATTCCTAGGCCACCACGTGCAACACGAAAGTCATTGAACCGTGGCCGGACCCGCAGTAAACCGAACAACGCCCAGCGAAATCGCCTATCTGGCTCGGAGTAAATGTCACTTCTGCCGTTTCGCCGGCCTTGACCTTCATGTTGATGCCGAGATCCCGAATGTGCAGTCCATGGCTGACGTCAAGACTTTTCAGTACCAGAACAACGGGCTGTCCTACCTTCACGGTGATCTCACCCGGTTTGAAAACGAAGCGCTGCGCGGTAATCTCAATTCGCTGCGGTGGGCCTTGACCCCGGGCAAGCGAGCCGAAAATCGTGGATCCAGCTGCGCCAAGAAACAGAACAAGCAACATGATTCTTTTCGTCATAAATCTCCTCGCCTTTCGGTCTTGTTCGTCTCGCAAAGTCTGGCCCACTCAACGGATGTCCGGTAGATTTCGCTCCGAGTAAATGCCCGCTCCGACGCTTCCCAACTGACTAAAAAGCCCGCTCAAAAAGCGGGCTTCTACTTCGAATTCTTGGTAGCGCTACCGGGAATCGAACCCGGGTTTTAAGATTGAGAATCTCACGTCCTAACCCCTAGACGATAGCGCCACGCATTGTGTGGAGTCAGCCCGCGGGCGCGGGCCACTCCTTTACTTTAACAAAAATCTGACCTCAATCCAATGACGCGTGGAGCCCTGGACCGCCCCATCAAATTCCCAGCTTCCGCACTTCGTCGTTGTAGTATTTCCGGTACAGAATGTCCCACTCCTGCGAGCCTTCGAGGATGATCTTCCGCTGATTGGCGATCTTCTGACGCGCCAGCATGTCGATCTTCGCCTCTTCGGTCAGGAGCAGTTCCAGTTCCTTCCGCGCCTCCTGACGGATCGTGTTGCGATCCTCCAGGAATCCCACTTGGTCGATCTCGGCCAGCGTGTCCGCCACGGTGTGGGCCAGCTTGTTCAGCTTGTCGCGGTTGACCCTCATAGCACCGCCTTGTATTTCTTGGTCAGCTCGCCCTTCACCTTCTTGAACATCTCGGCATATTGCGCGCCGCTCTTGCGCATCTCCTCGGAGTAGGCGTCCAGAATCACGCGCACCTCTTCGTTGATGCGGTCCTCGAGCGCAAGCTCCTCCAGCAGAGCCGCGTTCACGCGCTCTTCCGTCACCTTCAGGTCACTGGTGGTGATCATCTTGGCGTCGATCAGATGCTTGACCGTGCGGCGGGTGAGGTACCCAATGTAGTCGCGGGAAAAAATCATGAGTTAAGAGTCAGGATACCGCACCTCACCCGTGCCTGTACACCGGGTAACTAGCATAATCGCCTTCATTTTGCGGCTCGCCGACTCGCGCGCCCGTCTCGCCCGCTTCCGCCCTCTTTACGCGCCCCTCCGCATCACCGTGTAGTACGGCTGATTCGAGAGCGTCTCGTTGAATGCCGGCTCCAGCCGCATCGCTCCGCTTTTTCCAGCAAGATCGAAGTAGTACTCCAGCGGGAATTCGGTTGCTGTGTAGTCGGCCGGAATCGCAGCCGTAAAACTCCCGCAGTCCCCCTGTATCTCGACCCGCCTCCACCGTTCCGCCTGGTCCACATGCCGGTAGTGGATACGAATCGATACCACCTCATCGGGCACCAGAGCCGTTACCGAAAGCGCCAACGCTGCGCCAGCCTCGAAGCTCAACGGCGGCTTGTGAGCACACGCCAAAACGGGCCGCCCCGGCCTGCCCGTCGCTTCGACAGTGGCACGCCGCGTATTCTCGCTCGATACGTCCGGTTGCCCCGCGCTCTTTACGCGTTCAGTCAAAGCTGCAATGTCCGCGTCGATCGCGCCGAGCCGATCGCTCCAGTGTCCGCGTCGCATCGGAATGCTTCCGTAGGAAATATCTCGCTGGTAAACGGCCGCGGCGTGTGTCGCCATGTCGTCCCACGCCTCCCCCGCCATCCCGTACAGGTCGATCGCCTTTCGACCCACCTCCGTTTCCTCCGATTGCTCAAAGACCGCATACAGCACGCCGCCCCGCATCTTCGACGCAAAAAACCAACCCAGCCCGACCTGGATCTCCACGTCCGCCTCGATTCGACGAAACGCCGGGGACCGCCGCGTGGGGGTCACGCGCCGCGCCTGGTCCAGCGCCGTCGTCGCCGCCGTGGCGCAATCCTCCATCCATTGCGCAACCTCGATCGGCGAATATTTTGGATTCGCCGCGCCACCCATCTCGTCCGCGGCGTGCCCGTCGATCGTCGCGAACAAAACCGGATCGAGCGGCATCACCGTCCCAAAGCATTTCGGCTCCGGTGTATCGCTGTACGGCTCGAATTCGCTGCCGCGCACCACCGGCATGTTGGTATACATCTCCGGCCAGAACGAGTGATTCGATGCCGATGGCAGATGCGCCGAAGTCAGCAGCGGCAGAATCCGGCTCGCATTGGCCACCGCCGTCTCCAGTGCGATTGCCCCCGCCCCGAATCCTTTGCGCAACCACCGGCGCCACGCCTCCGGATTTGCATCCGGATCGTAGAGTCGTCGACCCCACATCCGGTAGTAGAGTTCAAATTTCTCCCAATCGGCCTTCGGATTCAAGCTCGCGTCCGCATACGCGCACCGCCCGCCCGCGTGTCCCGATCCTTCCCTTCCCTTGAACGTCAGCGGCTCCATCAAATCCAGCCCAGCCGCTCCGCAGAAGTGCGCAGTCCTTCCGTATGCCGCCGCCATCTCCGGATCGGCGCTCAGCAAATGCCGCTGCGTGCCCGGCCACAGCCGAAAAAGCAATTTGTATTTGCTCCCGGCTTTCAGAAAATCCGCATACCCATACCGTGTGAACGATCGCGACCCCGAACTCAGGCTGAATGGCCCTCCGTTCTCGACTGTCGGCTTCGGAATCTCCAGGGCGCGAATGTCCGCCTGCTGGTACCCAAGGCTCTGGTGCTCGGCCGAATATTTCGCTCCCAGCTTCACAGGCATTCCCGTCGCGTTGGCAATGTCGATCATTGTTTCGTCCACGCCCTTGGCGTGCATATCGATCTCAACCGTTCGCCCGCAACCTTTAATCGCCTCAAACAACGTCTTCCAGAAGTCGTAGCTACCCTCCGGAATCCCGCTCTCGCCGTGCACGCGCAGCGTCAGCCCTTCGATTTCAGGGCATTGCTTAAGCAGCATTGCCAGTGCGTCGCGGCAATACGGCGCGTGCGTCTCCTTCGTCAGACCCTCAATGTTGTGATATGCATGCGGGCTGTCGGTCCACTGGTACGCGTGCGTCCAGATCCCTAGTTGGAAGTGCAGTCCACGCGCCGCCGTCTGCGCGGCGATGAACTTCAGCGCCTCCAGGTTCATCTGCCGCTCGTGGTCATCTAGCTCCGCCGGAGCCGCCAGCACCGTTCCATCGGCTGCAGCCAGCTGCATCACCCGCACGTTGTATCCAGGAACATTCACCATATATGGATACGGAAAGTGTAGGTAATCGCTGGTTACGCCCCTGGGAAAGTCATACTCCAAGCCAAACGCGAGGCAGAACCGGTTGAACCGGCACGCAACCAGCAAATCCAGGTACCCCAGCCAGAACTCCCGGTCGTAAAGCCACGGTTTGTCCTCGACCTCGCTGCAAAAATACCGGCCTACACTGCGCACTTCGTTGGCAGGCTTTTCCAGAATTGGCTCTGCCACGCGCAGCGCGGTTCTCGCGTCCGCGCCAAAACGTACTCTCTCCGCCAACTCGAGTAGCCCGTACACATACCCGCGCACATCGCTGCCGGAAACAATCGTGGCCGGCATCCCGGCATACCGGATCGGCGTCAACGCAAAACTTTCCCGCTCGCCATGCCACACCGGCAATCGTGGCGCGTCAGCGGTCGGCGTCAGTCCGGCGGACGTCGGTTCCTCTGAATTCACCAGCACATAGAATGCTGCGCCACGAAGCTTCTCGCCGCCCTTAACGATCCAGCACAACGCACCCTTCGCTGCCAGCGCCGCGCGCAGTTGTTCCGCCGCCCACTGCACGGGTGGTGCGCCAGCTACAGGATCGTGTGCATCGATCTTGATCAAACAGCCGCGGCCCGCCTGCGCCAGCGCGCCTTGCGTTACGCTTGCCGCCGAAACCGCTCCCGCCAGCTTTATGAATTCTCTGCGCTTCATCTTGAAACTTCCGTCCCGGCAGTGTCGCTCTCTTGCTCCTCAGCTACCTTAGTCCCTCAGACCCATAGTCCCTAATCCCTCAGTTGCCTGTTCACTGTTCACTGCGTTTAGCTCCTGTGCGGGCATGTCTTTGAGTTGATGCATTCGTCGGCAATCCGCAGTCGCTCCACCGGCCGTCCGCCCACCAGGTGCTCCCTCACAATCTCCTCCGCATCTTCCGGTTTCACGTTCCCGTACCACACACCCTCCGGATACACCACTACGGTCGGCCCGTGCTCGCACTGATCCAGGCACAGGGACTTATTGATCCGCACTCTCCCTGCCAGGCCGGCATCTTTGCTCAGTTGGCTCAGTCGCGCGTGCAGCTCGCTCTTTCCATCCGTGGTGCACGAGGGTCGCGGTGCATCGGCAGGTCGTACGTTGTGGCAGACAAAGACGTGGCGTTCAAATAAGGGCAAGCGGAAATCCTCCTCAATTCATTCCAGATTAACAACTCCCTCTGCCAGGTCTTGCCCAGCCCACTGCTCATCGACTCAGTCAAAAGTTTTCCTGATGCCCGCCCCACCCCCATCTGCGAGAATAGGTGTCTGACGATGAGCACCGACAACCTCCTCTCGCTGAAAGACGACATGGTGGCTTTTATTGAGGGCCATGGCCTCCATCGCCTTCCCGGTTACGTCACCGACGACATTCCCTCCGTCCTCTGGGAAGGCCGCGGCAATCCCGACGCGTGGAAAGATTTTGTTGAGATGGCCAAGCACGTGGGCGCTCCCTTCGTCACGTTCAGCGAGATGACGCTCGACCGCGAAGAGCTCGACGCCCTCATCGAAGAAGCCGGCGAGATGAACTTCCCCGACGAGGAAGCCGCAGAGCTGGTCGAAGCCAAGTGGCTGCGCAAATACTCCGGCATGCTGGGCTACATTCAGCTCGGCTTCATCTATCAGGGCATCGTCTTCCTCCACGAAACCACCACCGAGTGGTATGAACGCTACCAGTCTCTGCTTGAGAATATCGAAAGCTTCCACGACATCGTCATCGACGACGCTCACTCCCGCGACGACGAGGACGAGTAAGCCTTCGTGGCCGAATTAGCCAGCGCCACCGGTGCCCCCAACCGCACCGCTTCAACCCGCACTCTGCCGCCCCAACGCTGGCTCCTTGCCAAGCCCCACCCCGATGAATCAGCTTCACTTGCTCGCGAAGCGCGCCTCCCTCTCGTTCTCGCCGAATTGCTCGTCGCGCGCGGCATCAACACCGCCGCAGAGGCCTTCGCTTTTCTCAACCCCGAGCCCGCGCATCTCCACGATCCCTTTCTCATGCTCGGCATGTCTGCGGCCGTCGACCGTCTCGAGCGCGCCATCGCCGCGCGTGAGCCCATCCTCCTCTACGGCGATTACGACGTCGACGGCACTGTTGCCGTCGTCCTGCTCAAAACCGCCATCGAAATGCTCGGCGGCGCCGCAGGTCTCGGTCTAGTCCGCTTTCACGTCCCGCATCGCCTGCGCGACGGATATGGCATGCAGTCGAGCGTGCTTGAATCGGCCCACGCCGACGGCATCCGCGTCGTCGTCACCGTCGATACCGGTATGCGCGCCTTCGCTGAAGCGGAAACCGCGCGCCGCCTCGGCCTCGACCTCATCATCACCGATCACCACTTAACTGCCGCAAACGACGCGCTTCCCGCCGCCCTCGCCATCCTCAACCCGAATCAGCCGGGATGCCCGTATCCAGAGAAAAGCCTCTGCGGCGCGGCCATCGCACTCAAGCTCGCCCAGGCGCTGCTTGAGAAGTCCGAACGAGTTCGCCGCGATCCCGCTCGCCTGCGCGAAAAAACTCTGCCCAGCTTTCTCAAAATGGCGGCAATCGCCACCATCGCCGACGCCGTTCCGCTCCATGGCGAGAATCGCACCATCGCCGCACTCGGCCTGCGCGAACTCCGCCGCCCGGTCGGCGCGGGTCTCCGCGCGCTCTTCGCCGCCGCCGCGCTCGACCCCGCCTCCAAGCAGTTGACCGGCTTCGACGTCGCCTTCCGCCTCGCTCCGCGCATCAACGCCGCCGGCCGCATGGACGTCGCCTCCGACGTCATTGAGCTCTTTTCCACGCGCGATTCTCGCCGCGCCGTCGACCTGGCCACAAAGCTCGAGCGCCTTAATCGCGAGCGCCGCGACGTCGAAGCCGCCGCGCTCACCATCATTGAAGCTCGTCTCTGCTCCGACGCCGAAATTGCATCCGATCGGCTTCTCGTCATCGACGGCGACGGTTGGCATCGCGGCGTCATCGGCATTCTCGCCTCGCGCGTCGTCGAACGCACCGCTAAGCCAGCCATCGTCATCAGCATTGAAGACGGCGTCGCCCACGGCTCCGGTCGCTCCGTCGACGGCTTTCCGCTCCTCGCCGCCATCGAATCATGTGCCGATCTCTTCACTCGCTTCGGTGGCCACGCCTTCGCCGTTGGATTCGCTCTCCCCGCTGAAAAACTTCCCGACCTCAAGCGCCGTCTGCGCGACTACGCCAGCGTGCACCTCGCCGCGCGCGAGCCTGAGCGCCTTCTGCATATTCACGCCGAACTTCCGCTCGACCGCATCACACCGGTTCTTGCCGGATGGCTGCGCAAGCTCGAGCCTCTCGGCCACGGCAATCCGGAACCCAACTTCGTCGCTCGCTCCGCCCGCCTGCTGGCCCCGCCGCGCATCATGAAGGCTCAACACATCCGCCTGGAACTCGCCCAAGACGCCCTCGCGCAGGATCCCCCCGCTCCGGCCGGCGCCGCATCGCCATCCCTGCCCGCTTCCGCCGCTCCTATTGCATCCATCCGCGCCGTCGGCTGGAACCTCGCCCAGCGCGCCATGGATCTCCGCCTGGATCGGGGCAGCCTCATCGATCTCGCCTACCGCATCCGCGAAAACGACCACCCTGACTTCGGCGGCCTCGAAATCGAAATCACGGGTATGCAGCCCTCTGACGTGTAGGCGGACGGCGGAAGGTCTCACTGAAGATTTCCAAACTTCTTGAACTTGGCAGTGCTAACATCGCTGCAGTTTCCACGCGCTGGCCAAGTTACTGAGCAACGAGATTTGCACGTGCCCGCCTTCGTCCGGGGAGGCTCAATTGCCTGCCTGGATTTCCGAAGCTCGTGACGAGTTTGTCAGCTGAATACAAGTGGGCCGAGATTCTGCAGTTCCCAGCTCCCCGAACGAGGAGAAAACCATCATGCACCGCTCCAGAATTCACCTTTTAATGCCCTTGATCGTTCTTCCCGCTCTTACACCACGCCTGTGGCCGCAAACGGCCGCCCCGCAGATTTACTCCTATATTCAGGACCCCGCCCCCAGCCTCATGGGCCCCTCGTTCGTGAAGGTCGCTCGTGACGGTCCTAAAGAAGCCATCGACCAGATCCTTCCCGTCGGCCCGGGCCGCGCCAAGGAATTCCACAACCACATCCTTTACGACTTCCAGGCGCACAAGATCTACACCAAGCTCGTCAGCGATCCGTCCGTGCCCTGCTCGATCATGACCTATACCTCGCCAGCCGTTCCCGACGAGTTCGACGTCATAACCGCCTCGGCCGATTCGATGAAGGACTTTCTTGCCCACGCCAAGCTGTTGCGCAGAGAAACGGTGAACGGCATCCCCAGCAAAGTCATGGAATTGAACGCGGATCAGATGAAGGTCACGGCGTGGATCGCCGATCCCGGCGGATTCCCTGTGAAGGAGGTCATGACGGGAGAAGACGGCAAAGCCACGACGATGCTCGAGGTCAAGAAACTCAGCTTCGCCAGGCCGCCCGCATCAGCATTCGAGACCCCCAAAGGCTGCACAGCAATTCAGGGCGAAGCCACGGCCACCGGTGCCAGAGCTGAGTTCGGCACGGGCGAGACCACGCCCAAACCCTCCGTCAGCGTCACCGCCGTCACTCTCGAGTCCGTTCCCGACTACACCGGTCCCTGCCCGGTCAAAATCCGCCTCACGGGAAACATCACCGTCGACGGTCCCGGAAAGGTCTTCTACCAGTTCGGCGCGGGCAAGATGGAACCCGGCGATACCGTCACTTTTACCACGGCCGGTAGCAAAACCGTGAGTCACGTAATCACGTTCAATCATCCTGAGCCGGGCTACGGCAATGAGATCGGCGTCGGTGCAATTCTTGAAGCCATCGGCGAAGACACCTCGGGCAATCACGATGCGTCCATGAAAGGCTCCAACAACGCAAGCTTCTCGATCAACTGCACCGGCAATGCTGCCGCCGCGCCTGCTCGACCCCCATATTCACCACCAACCCCGCAAGCCGCTCAGCCAGCCCCGGCACACGCGGGCAATGCTGGCGTCACTTCGGTCGCAATCCAGGTCACGCCCCAGCGCTACACCGGCGTTTGCCCGGTCACCGTCAAGCTCATCGGCACGTTCACAGCCAGCGGTCCCGGCCCCGCATATTTTCAATTTCAAGCTGGCGCCGTCGCAGCCAGCAGCTCTGGAGCCGTCAATGTTGGAGCCGATGATACGGCAACGGTCACCAGCGAAGGCCAGGTGCGCCGCACGCCCCAGGTGCAAAGCGTGCGCTTCCTCGCCGGCATGGAGCCGCGCGGCCATCAGGAGAATGCGAAGTTTACCGACGTCCAACTCGATATTCATTGCACCAACGCACCTTGATTGGCTCAACGCAAAACGGCCCTCCCATTTGGGAGAGCCGTCTTTGTCTGCATCGGATTTGCGTTTCAACCGGAATCGGCGGCGGCTCACCCCACCACTTCAATCCCCATCGATCGCGCCGTTCCCTTGATGCTCTTCACCGCCGCGTCGACCGACGCCGCATTCAAATCCGGCATCTTCTGCGTGGCAATCTCGCGCACCTGCTTCTCGGTCACTTTGCCCTTCTTTTCCTTGTTAGGCGTGCCCGATCCCTTCTCAATTCCCGCCGCCTTCTTCAGCAGCACCGCCGCCGGCGGCGTCTTGGTAATAAAGCTGAACGTGCGGTCGCCGTAAACTGTAATGACGACAGGAATAATCAGCCCCGCCATCTCCTTGTTCTGCGTCTTGGCGTTGAACTGCTTGCAGAACTCCATGATATTGACCTGCGCCTGGCCCAGCGCGGGGCCGACCGGCGGCGCGGGCGTCGCTTTGCCGGCCTCGATCTGCAGCTTCACGTAACCGTTAATCTTCTTCGGAGGTGCCATTTTCTGTTCCTTCTCGAACCAGCTCTTGGCTTCTAGCTCTGAGCCTCATGCTGGTTATTGGTTCATGTAAATTTTGGTGTCGAATCCTCAGTGTTCGCTCGCAACCGGCGGCGGCTAGATCGCCAGCCCGGCTAGAAGCTGAAAGCTACTGGCTGAGAGCTTCAACTACTCAATCTTTTCCACTTTGCCGAACTCCAGTTCGACCGGCGTTGAACGCCCGAAGATCGTCACCATCACCTTCAGTGTTTCGCGATCCTCGTTCACTTCGTCCACCACGCCGTTGAAGTTCGCGAACGGCCCATCCGTGATGCGCACTTGTTCGCTCTTCTCAAACTTGATCTTCATCCGCGGCTTGTCTTTGGTCGTCTCCGAGCGGAAGAGAATCGAGCTGACTTCTTCCTCGCTCAGCGCCACGGGCTTGTCGCCCGTGCCAAGGAACCCCGTCACTTTCGGCGTGTCCTTCAGCACGTGCCACAATTCGTTGTCCAGTTCCATTTCCACCAGCACATAGCCGGGAAGAAATACCTTCTCCACCGTCCGCTTCTTGCCGTTGACGATCTCCGTCACTGGCTCGGTGGGAATCATCACGCGCCCGACGCGCTCCCTCAATCCGAACGCCTGCACGCGGCTCTCGATCGATTCGCGTACCTTGCGCTCAAACCCTGAGTAAGCGTGCAGAATGTACCACCGGAAATTCTCGTTCTTCACCGGCTGCGGCTCTGCTGCCGCCACGGCCGCCGCGGGCTCTGCCGCAGCTTCTGGCTCCGGTCCTGCCCCTGCAGGTGTCTCCGGCTCCGCCGCGTTGGCTTCTGTTTTCGGTGCCTGCGGTTCTACCGCTTCCGCCGTCTCAGTCGCCGCCGTTTCCGCCTGCGCCTCTGTAGACCCCGTCTCTGTGGGCTCTATCTCTGCGGATTGATCTAAGTCTTCCTTCATTCCACTCTCGATTCTGTGCCGCCCGGCTACTGCAATCCACCACCAAGCCTGCCCAGCAGCCCATACACCGCAACTTTAAAAATGCCGTCCACGACAAAGAAGTACAGCGCAAACAGGAAGGTCGTCACGATCACCACTCCCGTCGTCACTCTCACTTCCTTCCATTGGGGCCAAACTACCTTGCGCATCTCCGCGCGCACATCGCGCAGAAAAGTCGTAAATTCGGTCCACTTGCCCAATGCGCCCCCGCCAAACTCAGCCAATGCTCCTGGCTGCTGCCGTTTCGCCGACCGCTCCGAGCCCTTTTCCATTGCTGTCTTCGTCGCCATGCTGATTCCTGTTCCAGGGTTCAGGTTTTTCTATTCCCTGTTCCCTATTCCCTGTTCCCTGTATCTCTGGCAGGGGCGGAGGGATTCGAACCCCCAAGTCCGGTTTTGGAGACCGGCAGTTTAGCCGTTGAGCTTACGCCCCTGTGAAGCAGTTCACAGTTCTTAGTTCAGAGTTCACAGTCCTGAATCGTGCACCATTGCCTTGAAACTGTGAACTAAGAACCGCGAGCAATAAACTCGCTTCCTATTTCGACTCTTTGTGCACCTGGTGCTTGCGGCAGCGCTTGCAGAACTTCTTCAACTCAAGACGGCCTGTAACGGTCTTCTTGTTCTTCGTCGTCGAGTAGTTCCGCTCCTTGCACTCGGTGCATTCCATCGTAATGATTTCCCGCATTGCCTCTTCCTCTCGATGGCTAGGGTTCGGGTCTCTTCTAGTCCCTAAGTCCCTGCTACTTAATGATTTCGCTGATTGTTCCCGCGCCCACGGTCCTGCCGCCCTCGCGAATCGCGAAGCGCAGGCCCTTTTCCATGGCCACCGGCGTAATCAGTTCGATTTGCAGCTCCACGTTGT